>TARA_Y100000385_G_scaffold74060_1_pt1 | contig 23606 bp, 21 predicted proteins | sample TARA_Y100000385 | Tara Oceans TARA_Y100000385 (sample SAMEA2620980) | marine metagenome | biome: marine biome (ENVO:00000447); feature: surface water layer (ENVO:00002042); material: "saline water (ENVO:00002010), including plankton (ENVO:xxxxxxxx)" | depth 5 m
CCCTATTCATAATTATTCTGGAAAGGTTTTAGGATTTGGAGGAAGGGCATTGAACCCAAAAAATAAAGCTAAGTATTTAAACTCTCCAGAAAATTTAATTTATCATAAGAGTAAAGTTTTGTATGGTTTATATTTTTCAAAATCTGAGATTGCAAAACAAAATAACTGCTACATTGTAGAGGGGTATACTGATGTAGTTTCAATGCATCAATCAGGGATTGAAAATGTTGTTTCTGCTTCTGGGACAGCGCTTAGTTCCGAACAAGTAAACCTAATTGGAAGATTAACTAAGAACATTACATTACTTTTTGATGGAGATGATGCCGGTTTAAGAGCTTCTTTTAAAAGTATTGATCTAATCCTAAAAGAGGGAATGAATGTTAAAATTGTAATGTTTCCTAAAGGTGAAGATCCGGATTCCTATTCTAAAAAACTAAGTCAAAAAGAGTATCTAAAATTCCTATCTGAAAAGGGAAAAGATTTTATTCAGTATAAAACAGAACTCCTGAATAAAACCAGTAAAAATGAACCATCTGTAAGAGTAAAACACATTAAAGATATTGCTAGATCAATTTCTATGATTCCTGACAGATTACTTCGATCAGAATATTGCAAACTTAGCAGCTCTTTACTTGATCTTTCTGAAGAAGATTTATTAAAAGAGGTTTCTGTTTTTCTGCAAGGCAAACAATCAAATCCAAGAATTAGAAACTCCTCACCAGAAAATCATTCATCTGCGCAGATTAATAATTCTGAAATAAAATCTACTCTATTAGATTCCTGTGAAAGAGAAATACTCCGTTTGTTAATTAATTATGGAGATCGAATTCTAGAATTTGAAGAGGGGAAAATAAAAGTAAGTGAATTTATTTTTGATGAACTAAATCACGATAAAATAAATTTTTCAAACGAATTCTATAGATCTGTTTTAGGAGAATATAAAAGTTTAACTTCAGATAGTGAAGTAATTAATATCAATCATTTTCTGCAACATAATAATGATGAAATACAACAATTAGCTATTTCATTTGTAAGTAAAAAACATGAAATAAGCAGTAGGTGGGAAGATTTACATCAGATTTTTACAGGAGATGAAACAAAAAATCTTGAAATTACAATTGAAAAAGCTGTTTTAAGCTTAAAACAAGCGTATATAAAATCAGAAATTTCAAAAATAAATCTTCAAATGAAAGAAGATGAAGATCCTTCTATTCAAATAATTAGTAAATTAAATAAATTAAACAAAGCGTTAGTTGTTATAAATAAGTTACTTGGTAGGAACTTTAATTAATAATACAATAATTAAAATATTGTCTGTGATTTATATATGTTTTATTTACTGTAGTTATGATGACTTTATACCTTTTAGTCTGAGCTGTAAAGAGGTTTTTCCGTTCCAAGTATTTTCATCTATAGAATAGCAGATGTTAAAAAATTTGTTGTTTGTGATTTTTTCAAAATCATCCGCCATCCTAAATCCTATAGATGAAATCTTTTCTGTAGAGGTGTTTAAAACAAGTCTAAGGTGGGTTTTATCTTCTCCTACTTTTTTCCCCCAACCACAATCTGTAACCTTTTTACTTACAAAATTTGGAGTCCTATTTTTTGGACCAAAAGGAGCAAATTGTTTTATAATTCTATAAAGTTTGTCATCTACCTCGTCAATATCAATTTCCAAATCTACCTCTATTTCAGCAACCAACTGATCTGTTGTTATCGTTCTGGAAACTACCTTTTCAAATTCATCAATAAAAGTTCGAAGGTTTTCTTTTTTTAATGTCAGACCTGCAGCATATTTGTGTCCTCCAAATTTTTCTAATAAATGCTCACATTGTAATAAAGCATCATATAAATTAAATCCTTTTACTGAACGAGCAGAACCAGTAAGTTCTCCATCTTTTTCTGATAAAACAATGGTTGGTTTATAATACTTTTCAATTAAGCGAGAAGCTACAATACCAACCACTCCTTTATGCCAATCAGAACTATAAACAACAGTAGATTTTTTACTGTCATCTGTCATTTCTAATGCTTCGTTTGTAATATTCTGATCTAGTTCTTTTCGTTCTGTATTATGGTTTTCAATTCCTTCCGCAAAATCTTTTGCTTTACGTTCGTTGGTTTCAATTAAAAGCTGAACCGCTCTCTTACCGTGTTCAATTCTTCCAGCAGCGTTTATTCTAGGAGCAATCCCAAAAACTACATCTGTAATTGTTAGAGGAGTTTGTTTCCCACTTTTTTCAATAAGTGCCTTTAATCCAACCCTAGGAGATTCATTTATAACACGAATTCCATAAAATGCTAAAACCCTATTTTCTCCAGTCATTTCTACAATATCAGCTCCAATACTTACAGCTAACAAATCCAAATATTCTCCAATTTCATTAAATTCAATTCCTCTTTTTTCAGATAATCCTTGAATCAATTTAAATCCAACACCACAACCTGATAGCTCTTTATATGGATATTCGCAATCTGTTTGTTTTGGATTTAAAATAGAAATAGCTCTTGGAATATTTACCCCTGGAGTATGATGGTCACAAATAATAAAGTCAATTTGTTTATTAGATGCGTATTCTACCTGTTTTACTGCTCTAATTCCACAATCTAATGCAATAATTAAAGAATATCCTTCTAACTGAGCGTAATCAATCCCTTTAAATGAAATGCCATATCCTTCATCATATCTATCTGGAATGTAATATCCAATTTTATCTGTAAATCTACTTAGGAAAGAATACATCATTGCAACAGAAGTTGTCCCGTCTACATCATAATCTCCATAAATAAGGATTTTCTCTCCTTTCTTTATTGCAAGTTCAATTCTCTCAAGTGCATCTTCCATCCCCTTCATTAAAAATGGAGAATGTAAATCAGAAATCTGCGGTCTGAAAAATGATTTTGCCATATCATATGTTGTAATTCCTCTCACAACAAGTAAATGTGCAACGATTTCAGTTACACCAAGATCTAAAGATAATTTTTTTACAATTTCTTTATCTGATTTTTGTATTGTCCAATTTACTTCCATCTATTTTTCCTTCATTATTTTTGATTGAATTAATATAGAATACTTATGTATTAATTCAAAAATATCTCTTACCATTTTTGGGTCCATCTCCAAGTTTATAGCTTGCTCTCTCCTTTTATATAATATCTCAAACCATCTTTCTAACTGAAAAATTGTTAAGTTGTTTTCTAATTTAAATTGAGCAATTTCTTCTACTAATTCAGTTCTTAAATTAAGTGTTTCAACAATATTCTGATCAAGTTTGTCAATCTTTTTTCTCAAAATATTTAACTCAAAACTCAAAATGTCATCTTCAAATTTTTTCTTACGCAAAACTAAATTTTCCAATATGCTTTTCAATTTAACTGGTGTGATTTGCTGTGCTGAATCGCTTAAAGCTTCAGGTGGATTATTATGAGTTTCAATCATCAATCCATTCATATCTAAATCCATTGCAATTTGAGAAATTTCAGGAATAAGAGTTTTATTTCCTGCAATATGACTTGGATCGCAAATAATTGGCAAGTTAGGTAGTTGTCGTTTTAACTCTATAGGTATTTCCCATTTTGGCTCGTTTCTAAATGCAGAAGATTCGTAAGTGAAAAAACCTCTGTGTATGGCTGCTAAATTTTTTATCCCTTTTTTATTTAACCTTTCTAAAGCACCAATCCACAATGAAAGTTCAGGATGAATTGGGTTTTTTACAAAAACAGGAATATCAACTCCAGATAGAGCTTCTGCAATTTCCTGCACATAAAATGGATTTACGGTTGTTCTAGCTCCAATCCAAAGCATATCAATACCAGATTCTAAACAAAGTTCTACATGTTTTGCTGTAGCTACTTCGGTAGAAACTTTTAATTTAGTTTTTTGTTTTACTTTCTGCATCCAAGTCAAAGCCTCTTTACCAATTCCTTCAAAAGAATTTGATCTTGTTCTAGGCTTCCAAATCCCAGCCCTAAAAACATCCGCGTTATCTTTTATATCATTTGCAATTTTCAGAGCTTGTTTTTCAGATTCTGCACTACAAGGACCCGCAATTACAAATGGTTTTTTATCTATGAATTTACTTAACTCCATGGATTTTTTTCTTCCCTTCTACAACAACTACAAATTCTCCTTTTGGTTTTTTTTGTTCAAAATAATGTAACGCCTCAGAAATTGTTCCTCTAATTGTTTCCTCAAACATTTTGCTTATTTCTCTAGACACAGATATTTTTCTTTCTTCTGAAAAATACTCTAAAAACTGTGTGAGTGTTTTAATAATTCTGTGTGGTGATTCATAAAAAACCATGGTTCTTTCTTCTTCTGCTAATAATTTTAATCTTGTTTGTCTTCCTTTTTTTACTGGTAAAAACCCCTCAAATACAAATTTTTCATTTGGTAACCCTGACTTTACAAGAGCTGGAACAAAAGCTGTTGCGCCAGGCAAACAATCAACTTCTATACCTTCAATTACGCATTCACGAATTAATAAAAAACCAGGGTCAGAAATTGCAGGAGTTCCTGCGTCTGAAACTAAAGCAAAAGTCTCCCCTCCTTTTAATCTTGAAATATGTTTTGACAGAACCTTATGTTCATTGTGCATATGAAATGAAGATAATTTAGTGTTAATTTCATAATGCCTAAAAAGTTTTTTTGTAGTCCTTGTATCTTCTGCCAAAACTAAATCAACCTCTTTTAATAATCTGAGTGCTCGTAACGTAATATCTTCTAAATTACCTATTGGAGTTGGAATAACATACAATTTTGACATCTTACAAAACTACATGAAAATTTAAGAATTTATGAAGTAAAAATTTATATTTTTGTGTTATATCTAAAAAGAAATAATTATAAAATATGTTTTTAGAATCTCAACTAAATCATCCAATGCAAAGTGGAAGTATTGAAGTTATTTGTGGATCCATGTTTTCTGGGAAAACAGAGGAACTATTAAGACGATTAAAAAGGGCTAATTTTGCTAATCTTAAGGTGGAAATTTACAAACCTCTAGTTGATACTAGATACGATAATAAAAAAATAGTGTCACATGACAATAATTCAATAAACTCAATTATAGTGGGGAAATCGTCAGACATTTTAAGTTTGACTAAAAATCCGGAAGTAGTTGCAATTGATGAAGCTCAGTTTTTTACTGATGATTTGTCCGATACTTGTAACAAATTAGCTGCAAAAGGAATTCGTGTTATTATCGCAGGATTAGACATGGATTTCTTAGGATTACCTTTCGGAAAAATTCCTAGCTTGCTAGCAATTGCTGAACACGTAACTAAAGTTCATGCAATATGTCAGGATTGCGGAGCAATTGCAAATTATTCTTTCAGAACTACAAAAGAAGAAGATTTGGTCGATCTTGGAGAAAAAAACAATTACAAACCTCTTTGTAGAATTTGCTTCAATAAAAATGTCTAATACAAACGAAACTATATTAGAAGTAGACTTAAATAAATTAAAACATAATTATTATTATTTAAAATCTTTATTGAAAGATGACTGTAAGATAATTGCAGTAGTAAAAGCTTTTGCTTACGGACATGGAGATATTGTAATTAGTAAAACATTAGAGAATCTAGGAGTTGAAACTTTTTGGGTAGCAGATTTTGAGGAAGGAATTATCTTACGAGAAGGTGGTATAAAATCTAAAATTATTGTAGCAAATCCTGGGAGGAAATCGTTTAATGAAATCATAAAAAATAATCTTGATGTTGTCTTACATAATAAGAACCTACTAGATTTTTATATTTCAAAGAGCGCAAATGTAAACGTTCATATTAAATTTAATACTGGCATGAATCGTTATGGTTTTAATGTTGATGAAATAGAAGAAATATCTGAAAAACTTAAAAATCACAAACAATTAAAAGTTGTCTCCGTTTGTTCTCATTTATCTTCTGCTGATGATCTTTCAAAATCAAAAGCAACATTGAATCAGATAAAATTATTTGAAAAAACAGCTAATAGATTAGAAGAAAATTTATCATGCACACTAGATAAGCACATTCTAAATTCTAATGGTTTTCTTCATTTCCCAGAAAAGCTATTTGACATGGTAAGATTAGGTATTACTTTATTTGGAAGTTATAAAAATAAAAATCTTTTGCAAGTAAGTAAATTGAAATCTGTAATTAGCCAAAATCGAAATATAAAAAAAGGTGCTGGAGTGGGGTACTCTTCAGGATTTGAAGCTGTAAAAGATATGAATATTTCTGTTGTTCCTATTGGTTATGCTGATGGATTAAATAGGGGATTTGGTGATGGGAAAGGAAATGTACTTGTTAATGGAGTTTTATGCCCTATTATCGGAAATATTTGTATGGATAGTTTTATGATTGACACATCAGAAGTAAGTTGCAAAGAAGGAGATGAAGTAGAAATTTTTGGGGGGAGGAATTCCATTTTAAAACTTTCGGAGGATTTAGGGACAATCCCGTACGAAATTTATTCTACTTTAAACAGGAGAATTAAGAGGGTTTACATTGATAATTAATTGTAATTATTGATAAAAAAAGATATAAGATTAATGAATGTGGCGCATATAAATAATTATCTGAAATCATAATTATCAGAAAAATTATAGGAAATAGAACTCTGAAAATACCATCTGTTTTATTTATTAGTTCTTTTATCTGAAAATAAAATATGGATAGAAATACAATTAATCCTAAAAAACCTAGTTCGAACCACACATACAAATAGTTATTATGTGGAGTGTTAATTTCATTTTCATTTACTAGTTTTTTTGTTTTTTCATTTACTAAACTAAATTCATCTGTAAAACTTCCGGTTCCGTATCCAAAAATAGGGTCCTCCTTTATTAAGGTAATTGTTTCCTTCAATAAAATATTCCTATCAGTTTCTCCGTTAAACATCTTTTTAACTACTCTTTCATAATGATACCTTTTCTTTACAGGCTCTGAAGTGTTGTAAACCACAACACTAAAAACAAGAATTCCTGCAATTGAAATTAAAAGTATTGTAATGTTTTTTTTGAATTGAAAATATATGAAATAAAATGTTGAAAATAGAAATACTAATTGTCCAGACCTACCCCCTTCTGTAAAAATAGAAAACAGATAAAATATAATAAATATCAGAAGAATATTTTTATATTTTTTTTGTAATTTCATTCTGAAAAGAGAGTATAAACTTATTATTAGGGAAAATGCCAAGAACACATTATGATCGGTATATTCCAGAAATGCTGCTAATTTGAATGAACCATAATTTAAATTAATTATTCCATAATTTATCGCTATAGCAGTTGATGAAGAAATAAACATAGAAATCAAAAATGCGAAAACAGATTTATAAATGGTTTTTTCTGAAAAATTACTAGTATAAAAAATTGGCAACAGAAGAAGTAATGAAATTCTTTTAAACATCCAAAAAGTATCTGTAGATCTTCCAAAAATACTCCAAGAAATTATATACATAGCCCATAAAATCAAAATAGATAACATCCATTTGCTTGAGTTAATTTTCTGAATTTTTTCAGAAAAACTTCCCTCTACTAAAATTAGTACAGCAAGTAAAACAACAAGAATATTTGATAATGCTACAGATAGTGGAAATGTAAATCCTAATAAAACTAAAACTAAATTTCTTGTGCTAGAAATTAAATTTTTACTCATTCGCTTCTAAAAGAGAGTTGTATTCGTCCATATTTTTAAATAATCGTAACGCCTCATCAATATCTTTATCGTATTTTAATCTCTCAATAATTCTTCCTTCTTGATAATAATACCTGCTTACAATTTCATTTGAAAGAAATTCTTTTATTTCTTCTTTATTATTTTCCAAATCATTTTTCTTATTCAGTTTAATTTTTTCTGTCAGTATATTAAACTCCTCTAAAATTAGATCTGATGTCCCTTCTTCGTCTGTGATTTCCTTAAAAATGTCTAGAGCATCTTCTGTTGCAGTCGTGTATTGATATTCTTTATCTGACAAAAACTCCACAAAATTATTAAATATTTCGTCCGTTATTTCAAAATTTTTAATTGATTCTATTTTCTCATTTTTATATCTGAACTGAGTTGCAAAATCAAAAACTAATCTTTTATTCATTAATGAAATAGAGATGTCCGAAACTTCTTCATTTTCTGTTTTAATATCTGGCGTCACACCTCCCCCGTCTTTGACCTCCCTTCCATTTCTTGTATAAAAAGTGGAAATTAATGAATCTGGTACTTTTCCTACGCTTCCATCTTCATTTCTGTTAGAATAATCTAAAGCTTGTATACATCTTCCGCTAGGTATATAATATTTTGCAACCGTAACTTTTAATTGGGAATTGTATGGTAGTTTACGGCTTTGTTGCACTAATCCTTTCCCATAAGATCTTCTCCCAATTACCACCCCTCTATCTAAATCCTGAACAGAACCTGAAACAATTTCAGATGCAGATGCTGAATTTGAGTTTATTAAAACAATAAGTGGTGTTTCTTTATCTTCCGGATTACGTTTTGCTAGATATATTTTCTCCCAATCTTTTATTTTTCCTTTCGTAGTTACAATTTCTTCACCCTTATCTACAAATAGATTCACAATATCAATTGATTCATTTAATAATCCTCCTGGATTTGATCTTAAGTCCAAAATAATTCCTTTTAATTGTTGCTCCGATTTTAAATCTAAAAGTGCACTTTTTATATCATTTGCACAATTTCTAGTAAATGATCTTAATTTTATATAAGCTATCCCTTCTTCTAAAAAACCATAATACGGAACACTTTTCACAGTTACTTTTTCTCTGTTAAATTTCTTTGTGAAAGTTTCTCCATCTCTTTCTATAAGTATTGTAACTTCAGTGTTTGGCTGTCCTTTTAAAATAGAACTAAGTTCTTCTGTGGTTTTTCCTTTAGCTGATTTTCCATTTACTTCTAAGATTTTATCCCCAGCCATCAATCCCGCTTTCTGTGCGGGAAACCCTTTATAAGGTTCACTAATAATGACATATTCTCCTATTTTTGTAATCACAGATCCTATACCTCCATACTGTCCTGTTGTCATAAATCTGTAATCCTCAATATCAGATTCAGGAATGTAATTAGTGTAGGGGTCTAAAGAATTTAACATCTCATCTATTGCGGTTTTAATAAGATCTCCTGAATTTACCTCATCGACATAGAACATATCGAGTTCTTTATACAAATCTGTGAAAATTTCCATGTTTTTTGAGGTCTCAAAATAATTAGTGTTCTGTGATTTTGATATAAAACTACTTACTGAGAATAGTAGTATTAAAGTTAGTTGGGTAGCTGTTTGGAAATAATTTTTTTTCATATTTTTTTATGGTACCAAGTCCTCACCACTTCCTCCACAAGGATGACATCTGGAAATTCTTTTTATTGCTAAAAGACCCCCTTTAAAAGGTCCATGCTTTATTATTGCTTGTTTCCCATATTCTGAGCAGCTTGGAGTGTATCTGCATCTAGGGGGAAGCATTGGTGAAATTATCAACTGATAAAATCTAATAATTATTAAAAAAATAAAAGAAAATAATTTTTTCATAATTGATCATTTAAACGGTGTAAAATTACTTTTATTTTTTCTTCTAACGAATTATATTCTGGAGTTTCTGAAGATAGAAACATAAAGGATATATTAATCCCCTGATTATTTAATTGTAATATGTTTTTATTTAATCTATAAGATTCTCTTATTAGTCTTTTTATTTTGTTTCTTTTTGTAGATAAAGGAATGATTTTTTTGGGGACAGAAATTAGTGTCTCTGATTGATTTTCTTCTGAGAAATTTATAATCCAATGCACTTTTATTTGATTGTACGTAAAAGTATTTTTACTCCTAAATAAATTATCGATTTTTATTTTTGAGTTTAATTTCTCGTTTTTAGGAAAATTCTTCATGTTAAAACTAAAAAAGGAGATCGTAAATCACCTTTTATTGATTATTTTTTAGATCTTTTTCTTTTATTCGCTTTTGTAATGTAATCATCTAAAGCCATGGACATGGAAGGGAATTTCTTATTCGGAACCTCAATATCTGCTATTAAATTATTGTCTTTTACTGCTTTAATTGTTGTAGGCCCAAAAACTGCAATTCTTGTTTCATTTTGTATGAAATCAGGGAAATTCTCATATAACGATGAAATTCCTGTCGGTGAGAAAAATGCTAAAACATCATATTTTACATCTGAAAGATCCGAAAGATCAGCAGCAACTACTTTATACATTACCGCTTTTGTATAATCTAAGCCGCTTTCCTCCATTGTTTTATTGGTTTGGCCTTTTAAAAGATCCGAACAAGGAAGTAAAAATTTACTGTCTTTATGTTTTTGCATCAGAGGAAGTAAAGATACAAAAGTTCTTTCTCCTGTAAACACTTTTCTTTTTCTATAAACAATAAAGTTCTGCAAATAATAAGCAATTGCCTCCGACACACAAAAATATTTTGAATGATCAGGAATTTTTAATCTGAGTTTTTCCATCATAGAGAAATAGTGATCCATAGAATTTTTTGAAGTAAAAATAATAGCATCATGGTTAAGTAAGGAAATTCTTTGTTCTCTAAATTCCATAGTTGAAAGTTCATCTACCTGAATAAACGAACGGTAATGCAATTTAAGTTTATGCTTCTCAGCTAATGAGTGATAAGGAGTTTTATTTTCAGGTTCTGGCTGAGAAATTAAAATAGATTTTACTTTTTTTTGTCTTTCTTTAGTCATCTTCTTTACTTGTTTACGCAAAAACAATTCCTCAATAAAGTAGCAGTAGGGGGAAAAATTCAAGGATACAAACATACAGAAATAAATAAAAACGAGAAAGTCCAAATGATTTTATTCCTATTTTAAGTGTCCAAAATATTTTTAATAGGAAAAATATAACCAAAAAGGTAAAAAATAATTTAGTGGAATATCCTTTTACATCTATAATAAAAAAATGAAAGAATAAAAGAACTGGAAAGGTAAATAAAGCAAAAACCTTATCAAAAAGTGTTGTAAAGAATAATGCAATCTCCGAAATCTGTTTCATCTTTAATAAAACTCCCAAAAACCAAATTAATATATATTTTACAATATAATACAAAACAACAAATAATATGACGCTTATTAAACCAATAAGTCCTGTTTGTTCTGATAATTTAAAACTCCAAACAGATAGAGATATGTTCAGAATCATAAGTATTGAAAATAAAATATTTACTCTTCTTTTAAATACATTTTCATCTCTCAAGTACTGATTTGCGTGTCGTTGCCCGAAAGCGCTTAATATAAAATCTTTTGCATATTTTTTATGAAAAGCATATAGAAATCCTATAATACTGAAAGAAATGCTAAGAAATACGAAGCTAATATTTTGAAATTGTAGAGGTAAAAAAATTGTGTTCATTATAAAAAAATGTGCAACAAAGATACTGATATGAGATTATTCAATACTTTTGCTAAGATAAAATTTAAAAAAGAAATTATGTCTCAAGATTTGTATCAATCTCCTGATTATTTTTTAATGGATGAACTTCTTACGGAAGAACATAAATTAATTAGAGATACTGCTAGAGAATGGGTAAAAAGAGAAGTGTCTCCAATAATTGAAGAAGCCTGCCAAAAATCGGAATTCCCAAAACAAATTATAAAAGGGTTGAGAGAGATTGGGGCATTTGGATCTTATATTCCTTCAAAATATGGAGGTCATGGATTAGATCAAATATCTTATGGGCTTATAATGCAAGAATTAGAAAGAGGTGATAGTGGAATCCGTTCCACCTCATCCGTTCAATCGTCACTTGTAATGTATCCTATTTGGAAATATGGTAGTGAAAAACAGAAACAAAAGTTTTTACCAAAATTAGCAACTGGAGAGTTTATGGGTTGCTTCGGACTTACGGAACCAGATCACGGTTCAAACCCTGGGGGAATGGCAACAAACATAAAAGATATGGGTGACTACTATCTTTTAAATGGGGCTAAAATGTGGATTTCAAATGCTCCATTTGCAGATGTTGCGGTTGTTTGGGCAAAAAATGAAGAAGGTAGAATTAAAGGAATTTTAGTCGAAAGAGGGATGAAAGGATTTTCTACTCCAGAAACTCATGGGAAATGGAGCTTGAGAGCTTCTTCAACAGGAGAGTTAGTTTTCGATAATGTAAAAGTTCCAAAAGAAAACCTTTTACCAGATAAAGATGGTTTAGGAGCTCCATTAGGATGTCTGGATTCTGCTAGATATGGGATTGCATGGGGAACAATAGGTGCTGCTATGGATTGTTATGATACAGCCTTAAGATACTCAAAAGAAAGAATTCAATTTGGGAAACCAATCGCTTCTTTCCAATTACAACAAAAAAAACTAGCGGAAATGATTACTGAAATCACAAAAGCACAAGTTCTAACTTGGCGTTTGGGTGTCCTTAGGAATGAAGGTAGAGCAACTACTGCGCAAATTTCTATGTGTAAGCGTAACAATGTAGATATGGCACTTAAAATTGCCAGAGAAGCAAGACAAGTATTAGGGGCTATGGGAATTACAGGAGAATATTCTATCATGAGACACATGATGAATTTAGAGTCTGTAATTACTTATGAGGGAACACATGATATTCACTTATTAATTACAGGAATGGATATTACAGGTGAAAACGCATTTAAATAATGATAAATGTTTTTAAATTAGTATCACTTTTAGAGGGGGTGTCTTACATACTCCTTCTTTTTATAGCTGTACCTTTAAAATATTGGGGTGGTGATGAACAATATGTAAAATTATTAGGAATGCCACACGGATTATTATTTGTAGGATATATTATATTGGCTTTTTTTATAAAAGATGATGAAAATTGGACAAGTAATGATTTTGGAATTGTGTTAATCTCTTCCGTCCTTCCTTTTGGAACTTTTTATATAAACAAAAAATATTTGAAAAAATAATGTTATTTCTTCAACAACTTAACTGCTTCTAACAATTCATTATACCAGGCCTCTCCATATTTTCGGATTAAGGGTTCTTTTAAAAAAACATAAATAGGAATTTCTAATTTACTGCCACATTCGCAAGCGGGTTTGCAAATTTTAATGCCTTCATAATTTACCGCATCAAAATCACGGTACTCTTTTATTCGTATCGGGAACAAATGGCAAGAAATAGGCTTCTTAAAATCTATTTTGCCATTTAGAAAAGATTTTTCTATAGAACATAAATTAATCCCGTTTTCTTCCACTACAAAAGCGCATTCACGGTTATTTATAAGTGGAGTTGTTAAATCTCCTTCCAAGTCATATACAGCAACTCCCTGATTTTCAATCTCAGTAATTCCCTCTTTTCGCATATATGGTTTTACTTTCTCATAAATCTCATCTAATATTTTTTCTTCCTCTTTTAATAAGGGGGCTCCAGAATCTCCCTCTACACAACAGGCTCCTTTACATGCATTTAAATCGCACACAAAATGTTTTTCAAAAATATCTAAAGAAATAATTTTATCCTGTACTTGAATCATAAAGCAAAACTACAATAAATTACTATTTTTGCTGTATGGCGAATTATGAAGATATTTTTAAGAAAGTAGTTTCCCATGCTAAAGAGTATGGTTATGTTTTTCAGTCATCAGAAATTTATGATGGTTTAGCAGCCGCTTACGATTATGGGCCAAATGGTGTTGAACTAAAAAAAAATATTAAAAACTATTGGTGGAAATCAATGGTTAATATGCACGAAAATATTGTAGGATTAGATTCCTCTATTTTTATGCATCCTACTACTTGGAAAGCTTCTGGTCATGTTGATGCTTTTAACGACCCTTTAATTGATAATAAAGACTCTAAAAAAAGATACAGAGCAGATGTTCTAATTGAAGATCATATTACAAAAATTGAAGCAAAAATTGAGAAAGATTGTATAAAAGCTGCCAAGCGTTTTGGAGATGCTTTTAACAGAGAAGAATTTGTAACTACCAATGGTAGAATTTTAGATAGACAAAAACAAATTGATGAAATAAACGAGAAAATGAGTACTGCTCTTACTGCAGGAAAATTAGATAATGTAAAAGCGTTAATTGAAGAATTAGATATAAAGTGTCCTGTTTCCGGAACAAATAATTGGACAGATGTTCGTCAGTTTAATTTAATGTTTAAAACCCAAATGGGAGCTACTGCGGATGCTGCTTCCGATTTATATTTACGACCAGAAACAGCACAAGGTATTTTTGTAAACTTCCTAAATGTGCAAAAAACTGCTCGCATGAAGATTCCTTTCGGAATTGCGCAAATTGGTAAGGCGTTCCGAAATGAAATTGTAGCTCGACAATTTATCTTCCGTATGAGAGAATTCGAACAAATGGAAATGCAATTTTTTGTTCGACCAGGAGAAGAAATGAAGTGGTACGAATACTGGAAAGATTTCCGAATGAAATGGCACAACTCACTTGGAATGGGAGAAAAAAATTATCGTTTCCACGACCATGAAACCTTAGCTCATTATGCAAATGCTGCAGCTGATATTGAGTTCAAATTCCCGTTCGGATTTAAAGAATTGGAGGGAATTCACTCCAGAACAGATTTTGATTTGAAAGCACATCAAGAGCATTCTGGGAAAAAATTACAATATTTTGATCCAGAATTAGGAGAAAGTTATATTCCGTATGTAGTAGAAACATCTATTGGTTTGGACAGAATGTTTCTTACCGTATTAAGTCATTCTTTCCAGGAAGAACAGTTAGAAAATGGGGAAAGTAGGGTTGTGCTAAAAATACCTGCTATTTTATCTCCAATAAAAGCGGCTATACTACCACTTACTAAAAAAGATGGTATGCCAGAAAAAGCAAGAGAAATTATGAAAATGTTACAAATTGATTTCAATTGCCAGTATGAAGAAAAAGATTCTATCGGTAAAAGATATAGAAGACAAGATGCGATTGGGACATCTTTCTGCATTACGATTGATCATCAAACTTTAGAGGAAAATACCGTTACTTTACGAGATAGAGATACTATGGAACAGGAAAGGGTTTCAATAGAAAAACTACACTCAATTATTGCAGAAAAAGTAAATATCTCTAAGTACTTGATTTAGTTTTCTCCTTGAGAAGTTACTGAAATTTTATCGAAAGAGGCGTCAATAGGAGGTTGTATCTTCTCTACTTCTACAGTTACTTTTTGCACTTTATTTAGGGGTAAGATTGTGTCAACAATTCTTTTTGCAGGATTTTCTATCATGTTAGATCGGATTGCCATTTGTTCCTTTACAATTTCTATGATTTTTACATAATCTACCGTATCGTTCAAATCATCTGTTTTTTCTACTTCAGAAGTATCCGCTTCTACCCAAACATTTACAATAAAATGACCTCCTAATTTTTTTTCTTCTGGCAAATGTCCATGAAAGGCAAATACTCGAATTCCTTCTAACGTAATTAATCCCATTAGTTAATTTTTTCTAAAGCAGTTTCCATTCTTTTAATCGTTTCTTCTTTTCCTAAAAGAGACGCAATATCAAATAAAGAAGGTCCCATCCCAAGTCCAGTTAAGGAAACTCTGAATGCTGGAAGCAATTTCCCCATTCCTAATTCATTTTCTTCTAAAAAGGATTTAAATTCTTTTTCAATATTTTCAGAATTAAAATCAGAAATTATTTCTATCCTATATTTTAATTCTGTCATATATTTCGGAGTATCTTCTTTCCACTTTTTACGAATAGTTTTTTCATCATAAGATGTAGGTGCAGAAAAATAATATTTCCCTTCCTCCCACATATCTTTTATAAAAGTAGCTCTTTCTTTCAATTGTTCACAAACAGTTGCCACAAAATCATCTTCAGCCTCTACCCCATTTTCTTTTAGAATAACTTGTAAACCTTGTGATAACTCTTCTTTTGTTTTTGCTCTCAGATATTGCTGATTGAACCATCTTGTTTTATCAAAATCAAACTTTGCTCCTGCCTTCGCTACTCTTTCTAAACTGAAAGCTTCTATCAATCCTTCCATAGAGAATATCTCTTGTGTTGTTCCTGGGTTCCATCCTAAAAAGGAAAGCATGTTTATAAACGCATCTGAAATATATCCACTTTCTCTGTAACCAGAGCTTACATCTCCAGTTTCTGGATTGGTCCATTCAGTTGGGAAAACCGGGAACCCTAATCTATCACCATCACGTTTACTTAATTTTCCATTCCCATCTGGTTTTAATATTAAAGGTAAATGTGCAAATTCTGGTATTTTATCTTCCCATCCTAAATAACGGTATAACAAAACATGTAAGGGTGCAGATGGCAACCACTCTTCCCCTCTTATTACATGAGAAATTTTCATAGTATAATCATCAACCACATTTGCCAAATGATAAGTTGGCATACCGTCGGATTTAAAGATAACTTTATCATCCATATTATTAGTGTTTACCACTACCCAACCTCTGATAATGTCGTTTAATTTCACCTCCTCATTTCTAGGCATCTTTATTCGGATAACGTACGAATCTCCCTCCTCGATTCTCTTATTAACTTCATCTTCCGAAAGAGCTAAAGAATTTTGCATTGTAGTACGAGTTACTGCATTGTATTGTGGAGAAGGAACTCCTGCCGCTTTCATTCTCTCTCTCATTGCAGTAAGCTCTTCTGAAGTATCAAAAGCATAATAAGCAAAACCATCTTTTACTAATTGCTCGGCATAAGGAGAGTACATTTCTTTTCTTTCAGATTGTTTATAGGGACCAAAATCTCCTCCATCAATAACGCTTTCATCAAACTCTATACCACACCATTTTAAAGAATCAATAATATATTTTTCCGCTCCTTCCACAAATCTTGCTTGATCAGTATCTTCAATCCGCAAAATCATTTTTCCTCCTTTATTTTTTGCAAAAAGATAATTATAAAGAGCTGTTCGTACTCCTCCAATATGTAATGGTCCAGTCGGACTTGGTGCAAATCTTACTCTTACCTCTGACATTATTAATTTTATTTATGGAAGCAAATATAATACTTACAAAAGTATTCGTTTATATTTAACAGATATAAAATTGTACTTTTGCAATCTGATGGGGAAGACGAAAAGAAACATATTATTTGATAAGCTTAACAGGTTTATCAGCAAATACTATAAAAATAAAATCTTGAAAGGATTTATTTTTTTAGCAGCTACCTTATTATTTTTTCTGTTATTATTTTCTATTCTTGAATATTTTTCTAGATTTAAATCATCTAGCAGATCTCTATTATTTTGGTTGTATATAATAATCAATTCTTCTATTTTTATTGGATTTATTCTGATACCTATATTAAAATTATTCCGATTAGGAAATAGTCTAAATTATACAGATGCTGCCAAAATCATTGGGAAATATTTCTCCGATATTGATGATAAAATACTTAACATTCTTCAATTAAATAAACTTTCTGATAGAGATAACGGACTTATAAGTGCTAGTATTGATCAAAAAATAAACAATATATCTGTTTTTTCATTCAGGAGAGTTGTAAATTTTAAAGAAAATAAAAAATACTTGAAATTAGTTTTAATTCCACTTTTGTTTATCCTGATTTTTATTTTTTCTGGTAACGGAAAACTTATTACCGAAAGTTCTGCCAGAATTATTAATCATAATACTGAATATATACCTAAATCTCCTTTTAGTTTTATTATTAAAAATAATAATTTATCTTGTTTACAGTTTGAGGATTTTAATTTGGAAGTTAATATTTCTGGAGAAAAAATCCCTGCAAATGTGTTTATAGAAATAGATAATAATAGGTTTAGCCTAGTAAAAGATAATATTACTGACTTTCATTTTTTGTTTAAAAATATAAATAACGATATTGAATTTAAGTTTTTTGCTAATGGATTTTATTCAAGTACATATACTTTAAAATCATTACTAAAACCAAGTATCTCTGGTTTTTCTGTTTTTTTAGATTACCCAAAATACACCAGTTTACCAGATGAAAAACTTGACAACATTGGAGATGGAAGTGTTCCAGAAGGAACAAAAATAAAATGGGATTTTGATTTTAAAAATTCTGATTCATTATTCTTTGAAATTGACGAAAAAATTGAGAAACATAAAATTTATAATAATCAATTGCAAATAAATAAATCTGTTAATTCAAATTTATTTTATTCTGTTTCTACAAAAAATAATAATATTGTTTCGGACAAAACAAATTATAAAATTTCTGTAATAAAAGATGAATTCCCAAAAATACATTTAGAATCGACATTAGACAGCTCTACAAATCAACTATTCTTTAGCGGTGATATTTCTGACGATTATTCCTTAAAAAAACTAGTATTTTCATATTCTGTTTCTGAAAATGATAGTTCTTATTCTTTTTCTGAAGAAATTAAAATAAATAATTTAAGTAGTGAAAAATATTATCATTATTTAGATGTGAGCTCACTAAATCTTAATCCTTCTGACAAACTTACTTACTACTTTGAGGTGTGGGATAATGATGGAGTAAACGGGAGTAAATCTGTAAAAACTTTTGTTGGTTTATATCAAGAGATTTCTGTAAAAGAAATAAAAGAAAAGCGAGATAATGAAAATGAAAAAATTAAAGATAATCTGGACGAAAGTATTGAACTCTCCTTAGAAATTCAGAAGGAAATTGAAGAATTAAAAAAATCTTTAATCAATAAAAAAACTCTTGGTTGGGAAGAAAAGAAAAAAGCGGAAAATGTAATTAAAAAACAAAAACAATTAGAAAATCTGATAAAAGAAAATAATAAAAAGAATTCTAATAAAAACAAAACACAAAAAAAACTTAACTCAACCATTTTAGAAAAACAAAAGAAATTAGAAGAACTAATGGATAAAGTTTTGGATGAAGAAAGTAAAAAACTTATGGAAGATCTTCAAAAATTACTAGAAGAAATGAATAAAGAAGATCTAAAAGAAGTTTTAGATAAGATGGAGAAAGACAACTCTGATTTGGAAAAAGAATTGGACAGAAACCTAGAGTTATTTAAAGAATTAGAATTTGAACAAAAGCTAGAAGAAACAATTGATAAAATTGATGAATTAAAAAAGAAACAAGAAGAACTAAAAGAAAAAACAGATGATAAAAAATCTGAATCTGAAGAGCTTGCAAAAAAACAAGAAAAACTACAGGAAGAGTTAAATGAATTAGAAAAAGAACTAGAAAAATTAGATAAGCAAAACTCTGAATTAGAACAGAAAAAAGATGTTCCAAATTTAGAAGAGGAAAAGAAAGAAGTTTCCAAGTCTATGGAAGAAAGTAAAAAAGAGTTAGATAAAAAACAAAAAAAACAATCTTCAAAAAAACAAAAGAAAACAATTGAAAAACTAGAAGAGATGTCCAAAAAAATGAAGGGATTACAAAGTTCTTGTTCAAATGACAAACCTGTAGAAGATATGGAAACACTAAGGCAAATTCTGGAAAATTTAATTAGCCTTTCCTTTGAAGAAGAAGAATTAATAAATAAAATTTCTTTATTACCTAAAAACAGCAATAGTATTGTAAAATATATACAGCAACAAAAGAAACTTTCAGACGACTCTCAGATAATAGAAGATTCTCTATTAGCTTTGAGTAAAAGAGTAGTGCAAATTGAATCAATAATAAATAAAGAGATTAGTTCAATAAATTATAATATGGATAAGTCCATATCATTACTAGAAGAAAGGAAAATAAGTGTTGGTGTTGCTAAACAACAATTTGTAATGACCTCTGTTAATAATTTAGCTCTTTTGCTTTCTGAGACTTTAAAACAAATGCAATTAGAATCATCATGTAATAAACCTGGCACGAAACAGTGTAATAAACCTGGAAGTTCGTCAAAACCATCTTTATCAGAATTAAAGAAATTGCAGAAAAAACTGCAGCAACAGATGAAAGACAAGAAGGGAGAAAAAGGTAAGGAGGGAGAGAAAAATAAAAAAAATGGTAACTGTCAATCTAAAGAAGGTCAAAGTAAAGAATTGATGCAATTAGCTCAGCAACAGCAGCAAATCAGAGAAAGATTACAAGAATTACGAGATGAAATAGGAGAGAATGGAGAAAAAGGAAATATAGATAGAATATTGGAGAAAATGGAGGAAAATGAAACAGATATACTTAATAATAACATTACAAATGAAACACTTTTAAGACAAGAAGAAATCCTTACAAAACTTTTGGAAGCAGAGGAATCTCAAAGAGAGAGGGGGGAGGAGGAAAAAAGGGAATCTATCGAATGGAATTACGAAATAAAAAATAATAGCTCTGAGTATTTAGAGTATCTTCAAAAAAAGAAGGATCAAGAAGAACTTTTGAAAACAACTCCTATTCAACTTAATCCTTTCTACAAGAAAAAGGTAAATGAATATTTTAACAATCTGACTGATGAATAATACAATAGAATTTCATTATGAAACAGATTTTTTATTAGAGAACACAGAATATTACATCAAATGGATAAAGGACGTTATTGCTAAAGAAAATAAGGAATTAGGGGAGGTTAATTATATTTTCTGTGATGATAAATATCTGTTAGAAAAAAATATAAAATACCTACATCACGACACACTTACTGATGTTATTACATTCAGTTATTGTGAAGGAGATGTGATTTCATCTGATATTATGATAAGCGTTGAAAGAGTTATGGAAAATTCTTCTATTTTTGAAAATTCTTTTTCAGAAGAATTAAATAGGGTTATCATACACGGAATATTACACCTTGTTGGATATAACGACAAAACAGAGAAAGAAAAAGAAATAATGAGAAAAAAAGAAGATTATTATATAAATAATTTTGTTATTTAATTGATTTTCAATTATTTAACGGATTTGTTTCATGTGGAACAATTATGATTTTAGACGAAAAATATGATTTAATAGTTGTTGGTGGAGGGCATGCTGGTTGTGAAGCGGCTCATTCTGCCGCAACTCTTGGATCTAAGGTTTTGTTAATTACTCAAAATTTGGAGACAATTGCTAGGATGTCTTGCAACCCAGCTATGGGAGGTATTGCAAAGGGACAAATAATTAGAGAAATTGACGCTTTAGGAGGAATGTCTGGTGTCGTAACGGATGAATCTTCAATTCAGTTTAGAATGTTAAATAAATCAAAGGGACCAGCTATGTGGAGCCCAAGATCTCAGTGTGACAGAAAAGTATTTGAGCAAAAATGGAGAGAAAAATTAGAGTCTAATAAGAATCTTGATTTCTGGCAAGATATGGTGTATGAACTTCTGATTGAAAAAACCAAAGTAGTTGGGATAATCACACAAATGGGAATAGAGATACATTCCAAATCAGTTATACTATGTAACGGAACATTTATGAATGGATTAATTCATTTGGGAGAAAAAAATTATGAAGGAGGTCGTTCCGGAGAACCAAACTCTAGGGGAATTACAAAACAACTTATTGACTTAGGTTTTACTCATGGAAGAATGAAAACAGGGACCCCTCCTAGACTAGACGGAAGATCTATTAATTATTCTTTAACAGAAGAGCAAAAAGGAGATGAATCCCCATTAAAATTTTCTTTTACAGAAACAACTCCAGCAAAGAAACAATATAGTTGCTTTATTACGTATACTTCCAATGAAGTTCATGATATTTTAAAAGAGGGATTTGAAAAATCTCCCCTTTTTACTGGAAGAATTAAGGGATTAGGTCCAAGATATTGTCCTTCAATAGAAGATAAAATACAGAGATTTGCTACAAAAAATAGACATCAATTGTTTATTGAGCCAGAAGGGGCAAACACAGTTGAAATCTATTTAAATGGATTTTCTACATCTTTACCTGAGGAGGTACAATTGAAAGCATTAAGAAAAATAAAAGGATTGGAAAATGTGAAAATGTTCCGAGCTGGATATGCTATAGAATATGACTACTTCCCACCTACCCAATTAAAACATACACTTGAAACTAAATTAATCGAAAATCTGTATTTTTCAGGTCAAATAAATGGGACTACTGGATATGAAGAAGCGGCTTGTCAAGGATTAATTGCTGGAATAAACTCACATCAGAAAACAAACAGTAAAGAAGAGTTTATTTTAGATAGGTCGGATGCGTATATTGGTGTTTTAATAGATGATTTAATTACCAAGGGGACTGATGAGCCTTATAGAATGTTTACATCCCGAGCGGAATACAGACTACTATTGAGACAAGACAATGCGGATATTAGGCTTACTAAAAAAGGATTTGAATTAGGCCTTGCTAGTAAAGAGAGGGTAGATAAACTAAATAATAAAATTAAGGAGGGAAAGAAATTGATTTCGTTTCTTGAAAAACAATCCGTTTCTCCAGAAGAAATAAACCACCTTTTATCTAAAAAGGGCAGTGCTTCACTAAAACAAAAGGTAAAATTAAAGACTGTATTATCGCGCCCTCATGTTTGGATTGAGGATTTACTAGTTGTAGATAGTTTAAATAATTTTATTAAAAAAAATGAAATTAGTTTGGAATCAATGACACAAACTGAAATACAAGTAAAATACAGTGGATATATCAATAAGGAACAGGATACCGTTTTAAAGGTTACAAAACTAGAAAAAATAATAATCCCAGATAAATTTGATTACTCCAAACTTCAATCAATTTCAATGGAAGGCCGAGAGAAATTAAATGAAATAAGACCTAAATCAATAGGGCAAGCTTCTAGAATAAGTGGGGTTTCTCCATCAGATATTAATGTGTTATTAATTTATATTGGAAGATGATGGAAATAAAGAACTGTCCTGTTTGCAACAACAGTAATTTCTCTAATCATATAGAAAGTAAAGATTTTTCAGTAAGTAAAGAATCTTTTATAATTGTAAGCTGTGATGAATGCAATTTTCACTTTACAAACCCTAGGCCTTCAGATGAAAATTTGGGGAAATATTATATCTCCGATCACTATATTTCACATAACAACTCTAGCCGGACCTTCTTTGAAAAGGTATATCAATTAGTTAGAAAGTTTGCAACAAATGGAAAATTTGGACTGATTTCTTCTTTCTTTTCTAGTGGAAGGATTTTAGATATTGGCTGCGGTACTGGAGATTTTCTAAATAAATGTAAAAGTAAAAATTGGGAAACTAAAGGCATTGAACCTAGTAAAATTGCTAGAGATCAAGCAATAAATAATTATAACCTAGATGTAGAAGGATCTACAGATTTATCCCAATTAGATGGAGAGTTTGATATTATTACAATGTGGCATGTTCTTGAACATGTTCCAAACTTAAATGAAACTCTAGTACAATTTAACCAATTGCTTTCTAAAAAAGGAAAAATAATAATTGCTGTGCCGAATTTAGAAAGTTATGACGCTAAATATTACAAAGAATATTGGGCAGCATATGATTTGCCAATTCATCTATATCATTTTTCGAAAAAAAGTATTTGTACTCTTTTTGAAAAACATGGATTTAGTTTGAGAAAAACAAAAGGAATGAAATTTGATTCTTTTTATGTTTCTATGCTAAGTGAGGAGCACATTAGCGGTAAGAAAAATTTTATTAAATCTATTTTTGTTGGGATAATCTCAAATTTATATGGATTATTTGGGAAGGATGGGTTTTCAAGTTGTATTTATGTGCTTGAAAGATCAAAATAGTTGATTTTATTAATTCTAAGACAGGTTTGCTAAATTTTGAGATAACGCCATCTGTAATTTGAGATTGTTAAACCTGAGGGGG
>TARA_Y100000385_G_scaffold69945_1_pt1 | contig 23528 bp, 27 predicted proteins | sample TARA_Y100000385 | Tara Oceans TARA_Y100000385 (sample SAMEA2620980) | marine metagenome | biome: marine biome (ENVO:00000447); feature: surface water layer (ENVO:00002042); material: "saline water (ENVO:00002010), including plankton (ENVO:xxxxxxxx)" | depth 5 m
TTGACTTGATAAACACCATATTCATTTGTCGGAGTTGTTCCACCAGCACCAGCATCACCTAAATATAACCCATAGTGATTTGTTACCGTGTTGTTTGTTCCTTGAAAGTAAGGAACAGTCTTAATATCATATGCGTTTGTAACAGTAACATTAGAAGCAGCACTGTTAATAGACGGGTTGCATCGAAAAGCTGTTACCTCAGCTAAAACATTAGTTCCATCCGGAGAATAAATAACAGGAACAGCATTAAGTCCTATGCAATATCCACCATCAGTAGTTGATGCACTTAAATATTTTTCTGCTCTACTATTAACACCTATATGAAAATAACTTCCATCGGTAGTAGAATAAGCCCTACCTAGAACATTGATGGTTCTAGAGTATGTACTATTTGTTTTATTTGCCTCATAAACATGTAGTTTAGAATTAACACTTCCGTCTGTAACGGCTCCAATTAAAATAGAGTCTTTGCTTGCATCTAGGAATAATAGATTTGCATCAGAGTCACCTTCTATTCTAAAATCTCGATCTATTCCTTCTTCATTTAATACTGTCTCTGTAGTAGTAAATTTTTGGTATGGAGTATCATATGCTCCACCTATCCATATTGAAGTCAAAGAATCTGCACTTCCAAGAAAACCAAATCCTCTATGGACAGTGTCACTAGAACCATGAGCATCTATAGAAAAAGCCCAAGCTCCAGTGTCTCCCTTTTTACTGATAAAACCACCGGTAGTACCTGAGTCTATTTTAACTTCTCTAACACCAGCAACGGTAACTCCTGAAACATACATATGATTAAAACCATATCCATTAGGCTGACCTATATCATAAGATCCACCAATAGGAACGATATTTCCTTCATGAGAGATTTTTATCCTGTTTGTAGCTGCATTACCATCTGCTGCAGAAGTTGCGAACACAAGAGAAGCAGGATTGGAAGAGGCGCCGTAGGACCCCTCTGCCATACCTAATATTCCAGGTCCCGCTAAACGAGAAGCACCTCCGTCGGACTCAGCAGAAGCCGCGAATTGTACTCTTCCTAGTATATCTCCCGACACTACAATAGTATCGTTTGTTTGTAAAGTTATACTTTGCATTCCTTACCTTTATTTATTTAAAGTTATACAACAAACCAGTTTGTTCCATCAGAAACAAAAGTCATACTTTCATATTGATAATACAATATTTTAGTATTAGCACCATCTACAGTCTCTGTGCTATTTCTAGAAACAGTAACAACACCAGTAGCGCTATCACTTTTCTTAACAATTACCTTTTTACCACTCGATGGAGAAGGTAGTTTTACTGTAATACCACCAGAACCACCAGCTACAAGATTAATATCAGAAGCTATAGTGTCATTATCAGAGAATGAGCTGTCGACAGTTCTTTCAACTTTTGCTTCGGTAACAGCACCAGCAGCAAGCTGAGTAGTATCGATACCTCCAGAAGTAACAGAAAGAGTATCTCCAGTTAAAGTAATTGTACTACTATCTACAGCTAAATTAGTATCATCACTAATGTCTATCTGATTAACAGTAATTGTCTGTCCACTAAGAGTTATATAATCACGAGTACCACTTAAAGTAACATCTGTAGAATTGTCTGTTCCAGCGGCATCAACATCCAAGGTAGTTCTAGCAGCAGCTGCGTCAGCATCATCAATTAAACTTCTACCGAAACTAGTTAAAGAAGTAACAGCATATGTATCAGAAGCTGTTGTATAAATCATCTTATCAGAAGCTGTTGTCAAACTAGCGATTGAGTTTAAACCAGCATCAGAAATACCAATGGTTACAGTGTCTGTAGCGCTAACAGCAATATCAATATTAGTACCATCTGTAAAGGTTAAAGTGTTGCCGTCCTCTATCGTTTGAGTAGTAGTACCATCCGTAATGTTAAAACTACTAAATCCACCCAAACCACTGACAAAATTACTTCTGTTTATCTTCTTTAATCCACTAGCACTAGCGTCATAAAGCAAAATATAATCATTAGTAGGATCTGGAGCTTCACCTAATGCTGTTTGATTATCAATAGCACCAAGCGCTATATCTGCATCAAGCTCAACATTACTCGACCCATCAAAAGCAACTGCACTTGCAGTAATTTCTCCAGTAATACTGAAATTTTTAGTAGCAGCAAATTTTGTTGAAGTACCGGCATTACCACTAACATCTCCAGTAACATCACCGGTCACATCACCAGTAAGGTCTCCAGTAACATCTCCAGTAACGTCGCCTTCTAGATTCGCAACTAATGTGCCAGCTGTAATACTTAAATTACCTGTGCTACCACCAGTAGCAGTAGTTGTACCAAGAGTAAACTTATCTGCGCTTTCATCCCAAGCAATTATAGCATTATCTCCAGTACTACCTCTTTCAATGACAATACCACAATCATTAGCATTGCTACCAGCACCAGTATTTAATTCTATTAATGTATCACTTACTACAGTATTTGTACTACTAACTGTTGTTGTACTACCATTAACAGTCAAGTCTCCTGCAATACTTAAACTTTGACTGAGGGTAATATCTCCGTTAGTGGCAATTTGCAAAGCGTCACTATCGCTTTGACTACCAATATATCCACCATTCGGTATTTGTAATGTAGCATTACTAGGGTCTATAGTAAAACTTCCATTGCTTTCAAATACGTTGCCAGTGGCGGGATTACCAGCAAAAAATATCGCAGTAGAATTATTCATATTTGTTGTTCTGTATGACATATCTCATCTCTCCGTGTGTGTTTTTATGTTATAAACCAGTTGTTGTTGTCAGATATTAAATGAAAAGATTCATAATTGTAAGAAATTGTGAACGAAGTGTCTCCATCCACAGTTTCATTATTTGATGTATTAACAATAACATTGTGTGCCCCAATAGTTTTTTTAATAACCAATTCTTTACCACCATTGCCACTAGCTAAAGGCAAGTAAATATTTATATCAGAAACTGAGGTTTCAGCAAAAATTACCTCATCAACAGAATTAAATGTATAATTTGAACTAACAGTCTCATAATGTCTATTTACACCTTTTGCTATGCCGAAACTTAAATTACCATTTCCATCGGTAATAATTGCATTACCAGATATGCCATCACCAGAAGGAAAAGTGTACTCGTCTCCAATTAAAAAATTACCTTCTACAGTAGTATTATTCCCAGAAGTACGTATATTCTGAGACAATAATGAATTATAGTATGTTCTGGAATGAGACATAATTATTTAATAATTTCTGTTTTATCTGTTTGTAAAAGTTCAGTACCTTCTTCGGCAGAGTTCATCACCTGCTCTAGCCTAATATTTAATTCCGTAGAATTTTCAAAAAATTCATCACCATGATCACTATGTGTATTGTCTGAACACTTACCAAATATGACAATTTTTGTTGTTGTGTTATGATTCAAATACCAGTTATTCATTGCATTCTCCTATTCATCATTAAATATCATCAACGAATGATAATTCCCACATCCTACATTTACCCATACTCCATCATATCCAGAAATTTGAACAATATTAGTATCGTAACTACTACTAGTAGTTCTACCCAATTGAGAGTAAGAATTACCTCCCCAAGAGTATAATTTACCAACAGAATCAACCAACAAAACATGATCACTACCACATTCTAATTTTGTCCAAGCTTCACTATTATCAATTTCAACCAAACGATTATGAGTAGGATAACTTGTATAATAAAATAATCCATGAGTTCCGATGGAGGTGTCATCATTTGGAGCTGTATTACTATCTTTAAAAGTGTAGCCCCATAAAGAACCATTTTCTTTTATTGCTAATAAAAAATCTGTACCAATAGCTAAATCTGTATAGTTTAAAACACCATCACTATTTAATACTGTACTAGAAGAATTTTGTGATGTAGGATTATAGTAGGTAGTACCATTAAAATTTTCTGAAGTAAAATCATAGGTTCCTCTAACAGCCAAAGAATTAGATTTGGCTACAGCAGCTAGAGTTGGACCAGCAGATACCAATGTTGCATTATCAAAATCCGATATGTGTGTAGGACTATCAACCTTTGATCCTGTACTGTCTAATTGTTTATATGTATTGGAGCCACAACCATATACCTTACCTGTATTGTTTGTGTCTGCAAACAAACTGTAAGAAGAAGAAGCTGATATTTTATTAATAATCGTAGAACCAGGTATAGTAACACCAGAAGGATTGGAAATACTAGCAACTCCACTAATACCACATTGACCATCTATATTCCTACCCCAAGCATAAACCTCTCCATCACTGTTTAAAGCTAGAGAATGATAATCTCCACAAGTAACTTCTATCCAATTGTTAGCAGAGCCTATTTGCACAGGAAGTACTCTGGTGATATTCGTTCCATCTCCCACCTGATAGTTATCATTTAATCCCCAGCCGTATAATTCTCCCGAAGCATTAATAATTAAAGAATGACCATAGCCTCCTGCTGATTTAGATATAGGTATAGAACCTAAACCACTTACTGCACTTAACGACATAATTTATTCCCTTTATTTAGTTTATGGTATTGAATCTTCATCAGTAGTAAATAATTGACCAGTAATAGGTAGTGTTTGCATACCAGCTATATATACATACCCCGGTCTTGACAATGAAGTATGACTATTATTACCAGCAAAAAACAAACTTCCAAAAGCAACAGTTTTTCTACCTGCGAAGTATAATTTTCCTGGAATATCTACAAAGTCTGCACCTGCAAAATATAGTTGACCGCTTTTTTCAATAAATGCACCGACATCTCTACCAGCAAAGAATAAATCTCCATATGTTGGCATGGCGCTAGTATATACAAGATTATTTCCAAGATATATTTTTTTAACTTGGTTAGAACCTATGTATTTTTTCTTACTGCTATTTTGAAAGATAACATTCGACATTATTCTATAATATATAAAGTTTGTGAATTATAAGAACCAAGATTATCATAATCTGCTTGAGATAAAGTAACTATATTATTAACTACAGAGGCACCCTCTATATAACCAGTATTACTAACTACTACAGGAGAACTATAAGCGCTCAACCCACTAACAAAGCTACCTGATCCATATATATCAACACTACCATGACCCATTAATGTTTTATTATTGATATCTAAATTACCACCAAGTTGAGGTGTTATATCTTCTACTATGTTTTTAGATGGAGATAAATTAGTCCCCATATTTAATATATACTCTATAGAAGATCCACTAGGAGCAGGATGACTAAATGAAACATCTGTGCCTCCTGTAGCTGAAAAGTCTAAGTGCTCTAACAGCTTAACTCCATTTTGCCATATATCAATTTGACCACTGGTATATCCAGAAGGAATAGAAAAGGTAGTTATATCTGATTGTGTTATCTCAACGTCTCTAAGAACATATTCTTTAGATATGCCTCCTCCACCACCCAAACCAGAGCCAATAGCATACAACTCAGACCAAGGTCTCAATCCATCACCAACTTTTAACAAATTATTAGATAAATCGATACCAGGTTCACCACTAGCCAAAATAGGATCAGCTTCCCATGCTGTGTCATTTCCTCTGCGAAATTGTATTAAATCAATTCTTGGCATATCAGATCCTAACTATTTTACTTACGGAGTACCACCATCAACAGTTAAATTTAAATTATCTATAAACGTTGATAATCCAACAATATCACTAGCAAATACCGTACTACCAGCAAAGCCAGGATTAATTTCTATAATAGAAGGTTCGACATTTTGCAATTCTATTATATTCTCTACATTCTCTGTGGAGGTTTGAATTTCTATTGAATGAGAGGTATTAATAATTTCTAAAGAAACGTTGCTCATTATTCGTTACACTCCAAAGCATTAGAAGATTTACTATATCTTTTAGACAAACTGACAGTACCATAAATCAATCTAGTAGTAAACATACCACCATCTTGATAATGTTCTTCATCAGACTGTAACTCAAGATCATATTTAGCTGTGCTAAAATCAAAACTATTAGTTGTAGAAGCAGGGAATCTTAAAGTAATTTTACCTAAACTGCCTTCTATTTCAAAGCTATAATTTTCTTTATCTGTATTATCAGAAATAAATGTCTGTGTGGTGTTAGAGCTAGTTTTCCAAACAAATCTAGCACACCAATCCGTTATATCAATGGCATTACCATCTGAATCCTTGTAAATTATAGATATGTTGAATGAAGACCCCTGCTCTATATTGAAATCATATTGGCTGGCTGACATAGCGAGATCTCTAGGTTGATGTAATAATTAGTATACTTCTATATAGATACACCTTTCCTGCTAATGTATAAAAAAAAAGGGGCTGGATAAGGCCCAGCCCCCGTATCAAATACTAATTTTATCAACAAAAACAGAAATTACAGCGAGCCAAGTAGGACTCTTCTGTTGTCAAGCACAGCAAAACCTTGCTCTGCCCATCCATAAAAACCAGCTCTCTTCTGACGATGAAGACTTTCATCCTCGAAGATTTGAACTTCTTGACGAACTGGCATAATGAAACTGTCTTTCTTGCTTAGATCAAGACCGACAACAAATTCTACGTCGCTCTGAGTGGTTACATCACCACCAAGAGTATCTGTAGCAAATAACTGATATTCTTGACCTTCACCGAGCTCATCAAGCGAATGAAGATTAACACCGAAGACTCTATTTACAGTGCCATCAGCAGCTGTGTAGATTTCTCTTCTGGTAACTTCATCAAGCTGATCAACACCCCAGTTGCGAATGTCTTCCATTGCTTCTGGAGAAACGTAAAGATCAGTTAGCATTCCTCTGTTATTAGAGGCACTATTACCACCACCATTACGACGCATAACAGTCTTCATAAGACTTACTAAACGCTTGGTGAACTGGCTAGCATTAGCATCACTATCAAATACAACAAGGTCACGATCGACGCCAGCTGCAAGAAGTGTGTGCCAACCATCGTCATTCATCTTCTTGACAAATGAACCTTCAAGAACTTCCATAGCACGACCGACTACGTCCCAACGAGCATCACGAGCATACTTGAGAAGATAGTCAATGCTAGCGCCAATGTCATAGGTTGGAACCATGACATAATCGCCTTCTACATGACGTTCTGGAATATATCCATGATTAGGAATCGTATATGCTACGAAATCTCTTTCGCTACCAGGAGCTAAGAAATCGAGTGGAAATTCTGGCGTTGCACCTTGAGCTAAAGCAATTGGCTCAAAAATGCCTGCAAGAATATCGCCACTCAAAAGCCCCTGACGAAGAGGTTGCTCAAGAGCCTTGGCAAACTCTCTGTTAGCCGACGAAGCGACTGCTCTGTCTGAAGATCCAGATTTAACTAAAAGATCAGTTAATTCCGGGGTTGGTGAAAATTTTTCGATATTAGATGACATGTTTTTTTTCTCCCTTGAAAATAAAATTAGTATATTAGCCTACAATGTTAACTGCAACTTTTGCGAAACCATCAGCATCTTTTCCACTAAGGAACTGACCAACAAGGGTCGAGTTAGTAGAAGATGTTGAAAACTTACCATCAGCACCGACATAAGCGCCAGAACCAGCAGCAGCATCAGCACCAACTACAAAGTCGGTAGTTACTTCACCAACTCTAAGTACAGTAACCTTGCCACCCTTCTGGACTTCATCTTTATGCCAATTAATATGCTGGCGAGTAAGATCAAGATCTACAACATCATTTAACAAAACACCGATAGGTTTACCGGATACCGTTGAATCATAAGCAACAACAGCTGCAGCATTGTCCATAGACACTCCCGAGCCACCTGTTACAACAGACACGACACCACCGCGATTACCAGTAGTAGCCATGAAAAATGATACATCAGTTAAAAGTTCAATACGATCTGGTTTAAGAGCCATGTTAGATTCTCCATTTTAAAGTGTTTAAAGTGTTTAAATTGATTATTTTTTGCCTATTCTACTACGAACAAAGTCAACAAGTGCGGCTCTAGTAGATTCTTCTTTAGATTCTACTTCACCACCAACAGTAATAGCTGAGTCTTCTTCGACTTCAACATTTTCCAAAATAGATGCATCAACATCAGCTTCAATCTTTGCTTCTTCAAGCTCATCTGATTCTGAAGCTTTGCCTTCTTCTTCTTTCTTCTTCTTCTTCTTCTCCAAAGCTTCTTTAAGAGCTGGTGGCATTCCTGCCTCAGCTTCTACTTCAGCTTCTACTTCTTCAGCAACAGCTTCTGGAGCTGGCACCAAAGATGAAAAAACGCTGGTCATCGCCACAAATGTTTCGTCATCCATAGATTCAAATTGGTCAACCAATTCTGCAGCTTTAACCGAATCAACACCTGACTCTTCTAGGGCTGCCTTTCTTGCCATCTTCTTTTCTTTCTTCTTCATCTCTTCTTCTTTTTCTTTATATCCAGCAATTACTTCGTTTGCTGCAGTGAGCTCTAACTCGACAGCTTCTTTAGCTTCTTCGAGAGTTTTGATAGCAGCTTCAGCTTCGGTCTTTGCAGTTTCAAGATCAGCGATTTTAACGCCAGCTTCTTCTTGAGCCGTGCTTAGTTCAGTGATCTGAGTCTGTAGTTCTGAAATACTCTTTTGAGTTACTTCATCAGCAGCTACAAGCTGTTCTACCTGTTCTTGTTTATTACTCATTGCAACCTCGTGTTCTTGTTTAAGGGTATTAATAGTTTCGTTTAAAGTGTTAATTGTTTCGTTAAGGACATTAGCCTGAGATGTCAAATCATGACAATCTTTACTAGGTTGTTCTGATGCTGCTGCTGACATTTCTTCTTTATTCATTTCTTCTGTCTCCGTTATAATGGATTGCTGTGTATTAGATACACCTGAATCATTAAATTCGTCATTTTTTTTCTCCAAAATAGTATCACCATATTGATGAAGTTTATCCATGAGCGTATTTCTATTAAATATAATACTATCTTCATTTGCTGGTTTTGCAACAAAACCTTTGCCACTAAAGGTAATATTACGTAATAGTCTACCAATTTTATAGTTGTCTTTCTCTCCTAGACCACCATAAACTTTCAGGTGTTTTGTTAAGTGTGATGTGTCTTCATTTCTCTCTATAATTGAAAACGAACCATTTGATTTATCTTCTAAACTATAATCGAAACCTTTAAAGAAACATTCCATACTCACATATTTATCTCCAGATTCAATTTCAGCAATTAGCCTTTCAGCTCTATCCCGAAGTTCTGGATCACTAAACCCTCTATAGATAACAGAGCCAGTTAAAATATGATATTTATTTGGTAAATTTTTAACATCTGTATTAGCATCTATTAAAATACCGTCATCAGTAATAGGCCAATTTGATGTAATATGACCTACTATAAGCTTTTCGTCATGCTCAAGATTAGTTGGCTTGTGTTCTGGAGTTGCTCTGGCATTCCAGACCTCTACCTTATCGAACACATCATCATTTTTATTCCACGAAGAACTGACTAAGATGGATTGGACATAATATAAATCTTCATCTGCTAAAGAAGCAACAGACTTAGAAAGGTCCTTTTTTATATTGTCTTTCTCACACGGTTCTACTAAAGCAGTATAATTTATAGACGCATTAGAAAGCATCTTATGCTCTATACCGTCTTTTTTTTCTTGTTCGAAAATAATCATCTTTATCTCCCAGAGTTACGCGTTATTTATTATACACCATAGAATAAAAAGAAGATTTAGCTTGTTTAATTTCATTCGCCGTTAAATCTCTACCAAAATCAGATTTGATCTGCTTTAAATAATAATTATATTTATTAACATACTCAGAAGAACCTAAACTAGAATTTACAATATCTACTGTAATTTCTTCAAACGGTTCAATATTGAGCAGGATATTTGTCTTAAGATCATCTAAATAGTTATGCTGTGCGCTAGATAAAGATCTCAAATTTTTCTTACTAAAATACTCTAATATCATTGGGTTTATTATATCACTTATTTGCTCTTGAGCTGTTGCTGCCCATATAGATAATTTAGCTCCTGTCTGAGGGGAGAACTTTTTTTCTTTTCTGGGTTTTTGATCCTTAGATAATTTGGGCCTACCTTCCTGCGGTTGCCCTGGCAACGACTCCGAAGACGGATCGTTGGCCAACTTCGTTGTTTTATTTGGCAGGCTGTCTTGCTTAATTTCTAGCAAGGTTTTTTCGTTCTTTTTCTTTGGCTCTAACTCCAGACCTACTTCACTTGGACTTACAGTCCCAGACTGCAAGGCTATCTTTTTCAATCCTTCTTCTGGCTCTGGATTATGATAAGGACTAGACTTGCGTATCATTCTTTTTGACTTTCTAGCTCTATGTTCACTATTGAGTCTACTCTTTTCCATGTCGTGATCAAAACCAAATTTTCGTTGTAGTAATTCATCTGATATCAGATTTCTGTCAGCTAATTGTATGAGAAGTGATTTCTCTGCTTCTTCATTAGATAAGTCCATTCTATCAAATTCAATTTTTGCTGGAGATCTAAAATTCATAGCTTTTTGAACTCTTAAAATTTCTGCTGTCCAAAATTCTGTCAGCACATCTCTACCATATTGTAATCTTTGTGTTAAAGTCTTTAAGCTTATAAAGTTATTAGTAGTACCAGCTGCACCGAATGTACCGGTTAGTGTGGGAGGAATGCCTAGTCCTGCATATACAGCATTTAAATGAGGAACATATTTACCTTCGCCTAAAAATTGATGTACATTAGTATTTGATTCTAACAGTTCTATATCTGGACCCCAAACCAAATCCATAGTACCTCCACCAACATTATTTCCTAATATCTGTGCTAATTTTGAAGTAGCTGCTTTAGTTGGAGCAATTTTATGCTCAAGACTACCAAGCTTAAAAATCCTAATATTAGAAATAGCCCCATCCAGAGCTGCCATATCTGCTAGTTTTAGTTTTTCTATAACTGTGATATCATCCATAATAGAGTATATCATAGGAAAAGCCCAAGGATGCCAATCATCTTTCTTGTAGTGAAAAACCATAACCTTTTCAGGATCAAGAGCAAAAGGCTTTTTGTTTTTAGCTGCTTCTAAAATAGACGATGGTAAATGTGCAACCACTTCTTTTTCTGCATCAGTCTTTGGACTATTAATTAATTTTCTTAACTTTGCGGGAATTCTGAGTTCATATCTTTTTTGTTGTACGAAAGAAGATAAAGATCCACCAGAAGCATCTACATACACAGGATCAATAAAAGTATAAATCCAAGGTATTTCTCTTTTCTCTATACTGGGTTCTGAAACATTGATTTGTAAATCTGGAGATGCGTTTGTTTTGTACATTTTCTCAGCTGCTTTTAAACTAAGCTTGCCTGTTTGTCTGTGTACAACCACATTACCTGTCTTATATAAGTTGTTTAAAAATCTTTCACTTCTATCTTTACCAGAAACCTTAGCAAACCAATGATTGTAAAATCTTTCTATTCTCTTGTTTTTATGTGCCAACCTAATGCCTTGAACTCCAAAGTCTCCCATTAAATCAATAACATTTTTTACGAGTCCAACTTTTTGATATATGTCTTCAGCCCTGGCTATAATTGGCTTGATACCATTTCTAGGAACTGCTTCTTCTGGTCTGAAATAATCATAGTCAGATCTAGTCAATCCAGGTCTACCGGATGTGTTTGTGTCTAAGCCAGAATAATCTAAACTATATCTTCTTCCAGTAGCTGCTTTAGTAACACCAACATATTCTTCTAAAGACTCAGAAGACTCATTTAAAGCTTTTTGCTTGCTTTCTAAATCATCCCCCCATGTAATATAAGCTTTTTGTTCTTCTATTTCTGAATTCTTGATGTTTTTGTTTGAATATTCTTTAGACATAATTTATTCTGATTGTAATTGGATTGTAATTGGATTATATTTTATACTACACTAATTTCGATAAATACCCTTGTAAATATCCTGAGATTCATCATTAACAGCCGAAGTGAACCAAGAAGGCCCCTTATACAAGTCTCCATCGGATTTGACCATGTCTTTTCTATTTCCTCCTACCACATCAAAAGTTACGTTAGGACCTAATGTATTCCTGATTTGCCTAGCCAGCATGTTTGCTATAACTAATGAACTATATCTATCTTTTCTTAATCTGCCCTTTTTACCATTTTGTAATTTTACTTCAGGAGTATCCCATCTGTCTCTAGCGTTAGGCCCAGTACTAGTTTGTGTCATAACTATAGTGGTTAATTCATTTTTTAATTCTTCTATCTCTAAAATACATTCTGGTAAACTGTCATACAATTTGTCTAAATCATCTTCTAAAATATCTTTATTTTCTTGATCCATAGCAAGACCTAGTGTCAGGTTATCAAACCTAGGAAGTAATAAAGTTTTATCTTCGAAGTCTTTTCTTAATCCGTGATTAGCTTGGGATGTCCAATCCGCTCTGGCGAATTGAACCATTTCTAAAATGTGTAGACCAGCTTGAAAATCCGTGTCCTTAGCCTTTCCGTCTCCTATTGTAGGCCATATACAAAGCTCTCCCTCTTTCAGTCTAGAAGGATCATGTAGTGCTTCTTCAATGGCTATTCCTCCTCCTTGAGCGTCCATACCGATTACAGCTGGAGGAAAAGTTTTCATCAAATCTCTAATTTTTCTGGCACAAAATCCATAAAAGTCATGTTCATCTACTAATCCTGTTTTCTGTCTATCTTTAAAGTTGGTTCTATTTGTAGTCCAGCAATAAACTATTCTAGCGTGATCTGGATGCAACTCTAGTACTACCAGACTAAAATTATCTTTTTCTGAGGCTGGGTCAATACCATAAACATAATGTTTACTTGAATCTCCTACTGTTCTAGCATCAAAAATTATTTCCTTGTCTCCAATCTTGACAGGAGTTTGATCTGAAGCTACGCAACTCTCTATTAAACTTCTCTTAAAAAATCCTTGACTATCGTTCACAAAACATGCAGCATATTCCATATTGTATATGCCACTATGAATCGTAGCTTTAGCTCTAGCAACTTGCTTATCATCCATAAATCCTTTGGGTATTAATTCATAAGGAACTCTAATTACAGAATAATCATCCCAATTAAAGTTCTCAGGAACTTCACCCTTAAACACATCCTGCAATTTAATCAAGTCTCCTTTACTTTCTACGATAGACTTATATCTTCTCCAATAATCTGCAAAATGTTTAAAACCATAATCTGCTGTACCAGATATAATAGCTTGATTACCCTTCTTTTTACTTAATGTTTCTAGTTCTTCAGACCACAAACCAGCTTCTATCATAGCTTGCTTTCTTGCTTCCTCTTTAACATTCTGTATCGGACTTGCACTAACGGCAGCAAAACCAGCAACAACAGTTTCATAAATATCTGGAGACATTGAAGCAAATTCATCAGCAATAATTATGTGCGCCCTAAGACCTCTAATTTTACTTCCGTCACCCATAGGAATAGCAATAGTCCAACTGTCTCCTAATCTCATTGTACATCTATCAACATCTCTTCTAGGACCATCCTCGTTTCCGCTAAAAATACTTCTTAAGATAGGACTATCTCTCCAAATATTCTCCATATACTCAAATAGAATCTTACTCTGTCTAAAACCAGCACCAACTACAACAATTTTAGTACCGGGAACAAATGCGCATTTTAATATACAATACAAGCTCATTAAAAAAGACTTACCAAAACCACGACTAGCTATAAACATAGGAAAAGGTCTATGCCAAAACTCTTGTAGTATAACCATCTGTATAGGATGTAACTCTATTCCAAAAAGCAATTTACAAGTAGCACCTATATACTTAGTCTCTCTCATAATACGCATTAGATGAGCATCAGGATTTTCTATATCTTCTTTAGACCTATTAACCATTAAGTTCTTTTCAATAGGTAAAGAATCTATATCTCCTAATTCTAACCAAGCGTTATCGAAAGAATTAAAGGTACTCATATAAATTAAACTTTTTTAGACTTTAGCTTTTTAGACTTATTAATGGCTCTATTTACCATAATCTTTACTACTGTTTCCACGTATGGAATTTTACGTTTCTTGCTTTCTTCTTTAATCCAGGCACAAATTTCGCCAAGATTATCTTTACACCAATCAGCTCCTTTGTCATTCATCTTCAAAGCGTGACGTCGACAACTACAGCTAGAAGAACTTTTGATTCCTAGTGTTTTTATCATATTGGTTAAAATAGTTCCAGGACCATCAGGGTCAGCTTCTAGGGTTCTTGGATATAATGATTGTAATCGTGCTTGTGGATCATCTCCTAACGTAGATTCCATAAGCTCTACAAGTTCAGACTTTTGATAGTCTCCCATGGCCGTATATGTATCTCCCCAAACAAGCATTAAAGGATATTGAACTCCTTCAAAATTAACGCTAAGATGTTGTAATGACGTATTGTCTACAAAAGTTGGTTTCAGCTCTTCAATTTTTACTGGTGGAGGCTGTACAATCTTATCATTTTGATCTGTATATGGAAAGGGTTGAAGTGTAATTGGCTTCTCTAGTTTCATTATTCTTTCTCCTTGGCATTAAGTTCTGTAAAGTATATTTTTTTAAATATGTATTCTGCTAATATTCTAGCATTTTTCCCGGACTCACAAAATATTACATGTATACCATATTTCAATTCCCATTCAAGCATATTCTTCAATATAAAAGTAGGAGAGATTTTAATCTTACTCCACATTTTTTTAGGTAAATTAGAACCTACAGGATACATTAAAACATCAGATAAACCAAATTCCAATAATATAAAAGGATATTTATATTTAGACAATCTTTCTAAAACATCCACAAATCTTTTTTCCGTAATATTGTTAGCTATTTCACTAACAGATTTCTTTCTTTCAATAGTAATAACTTCTTCCATACCTTCGATACTATAATCTCCAGTATCCAATTTAGTATGAGCCACGGCATAATTATCAAAATCCCATGGCTGTTGTTCTCGCGTGTCTACTATAATAGTTATGTTAGGATAACTTGTCATTTTTTATTACTGTTATTAGCTATAATTTTTTTAAATACGTGTTGATAATATTCTTCTGAACCAGATATCATCTTATGATGTAAATAACATAAGGTTATACCATTGTCTACATTATATCTTAAACCAGGATTATCAGCCCACTTCATAATATGATGAGCATTTAACTTTTTAGAAGACTGACATCCAGGCCATTGACATTTAAATTTATCTCTGGAGTATACTGATTTTCTCCACCTCTTATATGTGGGATCATTAAAATTACGTCTCATGTACACCAACCTCTTTCAGTTCATATTCCATCATGTCTATAACGAGACCTTCGAAATCATAATTGGGTTTCCAACCCAATTGTTCTCTCGCTTTGGTGCTTTTTCCTAATAGATAATCTACTTCAGCGGGTCTATACAAACTAGAATCTATCTCTACATAATCTTTATAATCTAAATTTACATAATTAAAACAAGCTTTTAAGAAGTCTAATACTGAATGTGTTTGTCCCATAGAGATTACAAAATCATTAGGAGAATCTTGCTGTAACATTAAATACATTGCCTCTACGTAATCTTTGGCGTGTCCCCAATCTCTACAAGCTGATAAATTACCTAGTTTCAGAGTATCCTTGGTCAGACCTCCAACCAGCTGTCCAATATATTGTGTTATCTTTTTAGTTACAAAAGTATCACATCTTTTTGGACTCTCATGATTAAAGAGAATACCACAACAAGCAAATATTTGATACGAATCCCTGTACAACTGCACCAATCTATGACTAGCTAGTTTCGCTACTCCGTAAGGACTCTGTGGTAATAGCTGTGTTTTTTCATCCTGATACTTAACTCCGTCTTCATCCTCATCATAATTTCTGCCAAACATTTCGCTAGTGCTGGCTTGATAAAACTTTGTCTCTTTAGAGCAATGTCTGATAGCTTCCAGAATATTTAGAACCCCTATCGTGTTAATCTCTATTGTTGTTGTCGGTTGATCAAAACTAGTTTTTACATGACTTTGAGCTGCTAGATTATAAAATTCATCCGGTCTATACTTGTCAACAACTGCCAATACGCTAGCTGGATCTGTTAAGTCAAATTCTAATAAATTAAAATTTGGATTATTAATTATATGTTTTATTCTTTCTATATTATTTGTACTAGATCTTCTTTTCAGTCCTATTACGGTATAATCTAAATCTAGTAAGTAATCGCAAAGATAACTACCATCCTGACCTGTTACTCCGGTTATAACTGCTGTCTTGTTCATTCCTTAACCTCTGTTTCTGGTAATAAAAAAGGTTTGTCTACAGTTTCATCTGCAAAAGTATGATACTCCGAAAGCTTATCTTTAAACTTATTAGAAGCCATGTTAAGAATTTCCATTTCTTTTCCTGTTTTTTCTCGTATCTCTTCGTCCTCAAGCATTCTGATTAATCCTACCCAACTACTTTTACCATCCTCTATTCTTTTAATTCTCTGTTCACGAGTAGCTTTAAGGTCTTTACTTATTTTTTGTTGTTCATTAAGTAACTTTGTATATTCATTAGTATAATTGGCAATACTATTTCTAGCAAAACTTAATTGGGTTTCAAGGTTAGCTAATCTTGCAGTATCCCTATCTGATTCTGGTAAAGAGTATTCGAAGTCTACTTGTTTTTGTAACTTTTCTGTTTCTGATATATGTCTTTTTCTTTCTTTCATAGATCTATTAATTAAAATATCAATAGTAATAAATTGTTTTATCTGTAGTTCTTCTGCTGGTAATACATCTTCACGAAACTGTTTAACTAAACCTACCCACGTGTCTTCAAAATATTGTAATTCTCCAGTAGCAACATCAAACTGTTTTTGTATTTCATTCCAAAACGTTTTACAATGTAACTTTTGTTTTAATGTAAAGTCTATATCTTTTTCATCATCATCTATATATAAGTTGTTTTTTTCTATATACTTTTTAATAGTAGAAGAGTTTCTATTAATATCATTAGATATCTGATTTATGGAAAGCTTCTGTATATTATCCTTGATGTATTGTTCTTCTTCTAAGCTTAACTGTCCTCTTTTCTTAGGTATTTTAGTCATTGGCTTCTTTAATTTCTTTGATAATAAAGGTTATATGTTTTTTTAATTTTTCCAATTGTTGCTTATTAAGTTTAAGACCATGCTTTAATTTTAAATAACTTTCTCTATATTCACACTGAACATTAATATCTAAAAAATCTACAATTTCTTTATTCTGCATTAACATAGAAAAGTTATCCTTAGAATCTAATAAAGATTCGTCAGGTATATAAGAAGGTTGTACGATATTTTTCTTAACACTATTCCTTTTAGACCAAGCAGCATGTAAAGGACATTCTTCTTTATCTGTAAACTTAGCACACTGATTAGTAGACTTTAAACAGTTTTTATCATAAAACTCACATGAAAGACAAGGATTATCTGGTCTTTGATAGTTGTTCCTTTTATAATTAAATAGACGATTTCTTACATGAGTCCATAAAAAATTCTCTAAAGGTCTCTTGTGATCATACTTTTCAAGACCTTCTATAGCGAATATGGCAGCCTGCTGCTTCATGTCTTCTATATCATGATAAGCGAATCTAAACTTATGAGCTAGTCTCTTAGAAATATTATCCAACACTTCTAAAAACTCGTCTTCTGAAACTTCTAGCTTTTTAGGTTTCTTCGAGATCTTGGACTTCTTCTTCGCTATCTTCTTGTTTTGTTTCTTTGTGGTTTTTTTCTTCATTAAGTATATTTGCTATGCTTTTACCATCTGGAATTAGTAACTCTTTTTCTACAGCTAACATATCCTCTTCAGACTCTTTCACTTTAAGTATAGAAGAAGCCATAATATATTTTTTATTATCCATATTTCTTGCTTTCAATTGGTTGATTTCTATTATAGTAACGTATTAAAATAAATTGTCAATTTACTTTAGGAAAAAATATGAGAAACTACAAAAGGTGGACCTCAAATGAAATGTCTTATATCAAAGATAATTATATCATTTCGTCCGACGAAAAAATAGCTTCAGAGCTAAGTAAAATCACAGGTGAAAATATTACGACCGCAATGATTAGGAGACAAAGACGTAAATTAAAAATAGCCAAAAACCGAGGGAGGCCCAAAAAGAACACGGAAATTAATCTAACATTAGATACACAATAACCTATGAAAATATTAATTACTGGGGCTAAAGGCTTCTTAGGATCCTTTTTGACTCCTAAAATAGAAGATAAATACGGCAAAAATAATACATTTATATTCGGTAGCTCTGAATATGACCTTAGAGATAAAAGCCAAACCAACTCACTATTTGAAGATGTTAAGCCAGATAAGGTCGTTCATTTAGCTGCGGTTGTAGGAGGTATCGGAGCTAACAGAAAAAACCCAGGTAAATTCTTTTATGAGAATATGCTTATGGGTTTAAACTTGGTAGAAGCCTGTAGAGAGCACCAAGTCAACAAAGTGGTCAATATCGGAACGGTATGTTCATACCCTAAAATTCTACCTGTACCATTCAAGGAACAAGACTTTTGGAACGGATATCCAGAAGAAACAAATGCTCCTTATGGAATTGCTAAAAAGGCTATTATTGTTATGCTACAATCATATTACCAACAATATGGCCTAAATAGCACAACACTACTACCTTGTAATCTTTATGGTCCTAGAGACAATTTTGATTTAGAATCTAGTCATGTTATTCCTGCTATGATTCGTAAAATACATGATTGTCAAAGTTCAGGAGAGAAAGTAACATTCTGGGGTGATGGAAGTCCGACAAGAGAATTTCTATATGTAGATGATGCTGCTGATGCTATTATAGCCGCTTTAGAAACCGATACAGGCCCTTCTCCTATCAACATAGGTTCTGGTATAGAAATTAAAATGTGGACCTTAGCGCTGCATTTAAAAGATTTGATGGGGTATGATAATGATATTCTATGGAACACAGATATGCCCAACGGACAGCCAAGAAGATGGTTGGATACTAATAAAAGTAAAATACTAGAATGGAAACCAAAAACCAATTTGGCACAAGGTCTCACAGAAACTATAAAATGGTATAAGGAAAACCATGATATTTAATACGGCTAAAACACTAGATCTATTCTTTGAACTTCACAAGTATCATATTCTCTTAATCATTTTTTTGTGTTATGTCTTTCTTATGTTTTTCTGGGCAAGACGAGCTCCGAATGGATTGATAGAAAAATTTCTAAGAACCAAGTACGTACTACGCATCATGTGGTTTTTTGGATGTTGGCATAACTGGGGAATGTTTACCAACCCTTATAGCTACAACACCAACACCTATGCCACTATTACATACTCAGATGATACTACTGAAGATATTACTATATACGATGGATTTGAAGGCGTATTTGTAGAAATGAGTATAGCTAAAAAATATCATATCTTTGAAAAATTTATGGAAAACTGTTTTGCTGAAACTGGTGGTGGAGAATTTAAAGTGCGAAAGGCTTTTGCTATTTTTATTAAAAAACAATATGAAAAATCCACCAATAAAAAAATCAAACAAATAGACTTTATAGATCATTCTATGCATACTCCCGATTGGATTACAAAAAACGTACTTGCTGACACATATAAAAAACAAACAGTATATCCTTTTAGTGACAAAGTAGAAAATATAGGAGCATAAGAATAAATGGATATCATACAAAATACAGGAATAGTAGAATTATGGAACAATATATTCTTTGAACCAGAATATGTGATTACAAGTAGTATCGTTAGAATTATGGTAGGTACTATAGCATTTCTTCATTTCATAAAATTATTTCCTGTGCGAGAATTATTGTTTGGTGAAAATAGTATATATCCTTATCAGGAATTTGAGAAAGGAGTATGGTGCAGATATAGGTTGAGTTTGTATAGTATTAGACTACGAAAATTATGGAATCCTAGTCTGTATATGTTAATGGGTATGATAGCTAGCTTCTGTATGGTAATAGGTTACTGTACTCCATTTGCTATCTTTATGACGTACCTGACTGTCTCTAGTTATATGAATAGAATTACTTGGTGTTTTACTGGGGGAGATAGTTTATTTAGACAATTATTATTATGGTTATTTTTTACTAGTTGTGGTAATGCATTAAGCGTAGACTGTTGGTTAGCTGGTACGGATATGTTTAATCAAATGGGTAATCCAATAGGAGTACGAGCTTTACAGTTTTTAATATTAAGTGTGTACTGGACAACTGTAGATTATAAAACGAATCATGCTGCGTGGCAAAAGGGATATGCTATATATAATGCTGTGCATATAAATAATGTAAAAGGATGGGGGTTGCCATCTTGGGCAATTGATAAGGTATGGAAGAATAAGATATTATGCTGGGGAACTTTAATTACTGAACTTAGTATGATTCCTGGTTTAATATTTATGCCTTATGTATTTGTTCCAATAGGTCTCTTATTGCATCTAACGTTTGGATTAGTATTTAATCTTTCATTATTTAGTTATGCTGTTGCATGTTATCTAATATTGTTTGTTCCTCCTGAGTTTTTTATACATTTGTTTAAAATGCTAGGATATGTATGATAGTAGTAATTTTAGACGGTAACTGTAAATTGTGCAGAAGATGTGGGGCGATAATAGAGAGAATTGATTGGTTAGATAAAATACAGATAATATATTCAACAGAGGACAGAGGAAGCTCGTATTTAAAACAACATAGTTTGGATACGGATATAGATAATATAGTGGCTATATATGGAAATGATGAGTTTTCAGAGGGGGTCTATGCTTGGAGGAGTATCTTAAGTAGGCTTCCTTTAGGTTGGTTTATAGTTTGGTTAATGTATATTCCTTTTACAATGAGCATCTGGGGATTACTATATGATATGGTAAGAAGAAACAGATATTGGTTTAATGGATGTGATGAATCAGGGTCATGTAAGATCAAATTAAAATAATTATATGTGTGGAATTATAGCTTACAAAGGCAAACAAAATGCCGTACCAATTATTGTAGGTGGATTAAAGAAATTAGAATACAGAGGATACGATAGTGTTGGATTGTCTGTTATTCATAAAAAGAATCAGCAAATTTGTACCTACAAGCAAAGTGGTAGTATAGAAGATTTAAACGTTCCTAAGAAATTAAATTCTAATATAGGAATAGGACATACCAGATGGGCAACTCATGGTAAAGCATGTAGAAGGAATGCTCATCCTCATGTAGATGTATTTAATACATTAGGTATAGTGCATAATGGAATCTTAGAAAATCATAAAGAAATTAGAAAAAGTTTCAATAATAAATATACAATACATTCAGATACAGATTCTGAAGTTTTACTGTATATGATATATGAAGTGTTTATGGATATTGGAGATCTTTATTCTAGTGTTAAGATTGCTATAGAAAAAATAGTAGGTGCTTATGCATTTGTATTGCTAGATCAAAGTAATCCTGATCAATTGATATGCGCAAAGAGAGGTAGTCCTTTAAGTATAGGATTAGGTGAAAAAGGAGAATACTTTATTAGTAGTGATTCTGTGGGATTTAGTGATTATACTAATAGTATGATACATTTGAAAGATGGTTGTGTTGTAAGTATATCAGGAAATGATATGCAGCATTATGATAGTAATGTAAAAGAAATTACTCAGTGTAATGTGGAAAAGGTATATAACAATACGTATGAAATAAATAAAGGAACGTATTCTAGTTATATGCTTAAGGAGATTTTTGAGCAACCTAAGTGTGTTAGTGATTGTTTATTAGGCAGAGTTAATGGATATAAAGTTAAGTTGGGTGGACTTGATGAATATAGTAAACATTTCAAAAGAAGTAAAAGAATAATTTTATTGGGATGTGGTTCTAGTTGGCATAGTGCATTACTAGGTAAATATTATATTGAAGAAATAGCTGGTGTGGCAGTAAATATTGAATATGCGAGCGAATTTAGATATAGAAAGCCATATATAGAAAAAGAAGATATAGTTATTGGAATATCTCAATCTGGAGAAACAGCAGATACTATAGCTGCTTTGAGCTACGCTAGAGATCATGGTGCTTTAACTGTAGGTATTTGTAATACTGTAGGTTCAGAAATAGCAAGAATGACGGATGCGGGTATATATACAAGATGTGGTGTGGAAGTAGGAGTTGCTAGTACGAAAGCTTATATGAATCAGTGTGTGTCTATGTTGATGTTAGCTTTATGGATTGATCAGCAAAATAATTATTGTGATTTAGAGAAAAGAAAAAAGATTATTAACAGTATGAAAGATTTACCTATTCTATTAACAGAATGTTTAATGAATAGTTCAGAGTCTAGGGATGTAGCTGATAAATTTCAAAGTGCTAAGAATTGTTTATTTTTAGGCAGAAGTCATAACTATCCTGTCGCTTTGGAAGGAGCTTTAAAGTTAAAAGAAATATCATATATACATGCCGAAGGATATCCTGCAGCAGAAATGAAACACGGTCCTATTGCTTTAATAGATAAAAATATGCCTGTGGTAATATTAGCTAATGGGCGAATAAGATATGAAAAAATAATTAACAATAAGATAGAGGTAGAGAGTAGAGGGGCGAAAACGATTGCTGTGATTAATAGTTTAAATAAGGATAAGGTAGGTAAGTATAATATAAAAGTACCTGTGTGTGACGAGCATATGGTACCTTTCATGAGTGTTATACCTTTGCAATTGTTCTCTCTGTATTGTGCTGAAGCTCGTGGATGTAATGTTGACAAACCAAGAAATCTAGCAAAAAGTGTTACGGTAGAATGAATATTGTTATATTAAATGAAAAGTCAAAAGGAAAACACATAATCGGATATTTGCAATGTGTTCAAAGTTTAAATGCGGCAGATTGTGTTGTGCAGGATGTATGGTTAGTAAGAAAGAAGCTAGGTGAAAGAGATAAAAATACTATTACATACCTAGCAATAGTGAATGATAATGTCGTATCAACTGCTACTGTGATTCTTGAAACTAAATTAAGATATCATAAGATGTGCTGTCATATAGAAGATGTTGCCACAAAAGATAATGAAAGAGGACGAGGGTATGGTAAAAGACTTGTGGGGCATTGTATAAGACTTGCAGAAACTCTTAACTGCTACAAAACGAAACTAAACTGCAAAGAATCTCTGATTCCATTCTATGCCTCTCTAGGCTTTAAGAATCAGGGCTGCAGTATGTATCGATAATATTATAATGGCTAATAAACTGGCCAATTATATTTCAGGGTTCGTACTGTTTATGCACCACCCGGCGATTTTTGAGAATGAATCTCAATAAGCGAGAAAAACAAAAAAACCCCCCTGTGGTAGGGATAGCTGTACAATCGTATACTCTTTCGGCATATAAAGCTGTAAGAATCTTAATGCGAGACAACTATACTGTAATTTACTGTACAAACTTATACTGTGTAGCATAATGCATTGCATTTTGCAAAGAATGTAGCATATTGCACACGGTATCTTAAAATGAGAATACGAATACTACTATAAAATAAGTATAAAAAATTTTTATCTGAATGGCACGATACTTGCACTATATATATTCTATAAAGAGGAAAAAGT
>TARA_Y100000385_G_scaffold82991_1_pt1 | contig 23484 bp, 15 predicted proteins | sample TARA_Y100000385 | Tara Oceans TARA_Y100000385 (sample SAMEA2620980) | marine metagenome | biome: marine biome (ENVO:00000447); feature: surface water layer (ENVO:00002042); material: "saline water (ENVO:00002010), including plankton (ENVO:xxxxxxxx)" | depth 5 m
GATGAGTGGCATTCCGTTCATTGATGAAAATATACGTGGGCTTGGGCCTCAAGACAATATCCCTAAAAATATGGCCGACAATAAAGGTAGAAACAACTACTATATGCTGCCATTTTTACTTGGTATAATTGGATTATTGTATCAATTAAAAAAGAATAAAAATGATGCCCTAGTCGTCTTTTTATTATTTCTATTTACTGGTATTGCAATTGTGGTATATATTAATCAATATCCTTTCCAACCGAGAGAACGAGATTATGCCTATGTTGGCTCATTCTACGCATATGCTATTTGGATTGGGCTAGGTGTAATGGCAATAATAGATTTTCTTTCTAAAAAATTATCAGCCGTAAATAGCTCCGTTATAGCTACCGCACTCTGCTTACTCTTAGTGCCCACATTAATGGCAAAAGAAAATTGGGACGACCACGACAGATCTAGAAGGTATACCGCTAGAGATGTTGCGACAAACTATCTAAATTCTTGCGCTCCTAACGCTATAATCTTTACTAATGGCGACAATGATACATTCCCACTTTGGTACGCACAAGAAGTCGAAGGAATACGTACCGATATAAGAGTCGTTAACTTAAGCCTCTTTAATACGGACTGGTATATCGATCAAATGAAAAGAGCCGCTTATGACGCCGCACCAATTCCAAGCTCAATGACTTGGGATAAATACAAACAAGGGACTAGAGATTATATCCTTATTAGAGATAACAATAAAGGCTACGTTGAAGTAAAAGATGTTGTGAACTTTATCGCTAGTGATAGTGACAAAACTAAAGGTTTTACAAGAAATGGCGAAAAGTCCGACTATTGCCCAACTAATAAACTCAAAATCACCATTGATAAAGATGATGTTATTAGTAAAGGTGTTGTTCCAGAAAGCTATAGAGACAGAATAGTTGATGAAGTGAAATGGGAACTTAAAGGCAATGGCTTTAGTAAAAATGAAATGATGGTGCTAGATATTCTGGCTAATTTTAACTGGGAAAGACCAATCTATTTCGCTATTACTGTAGGTTCTGGAAACTTTATGGGATTAGAAAAATATTTTCAACTTGATGGATTAGCCTACAGATTCGTGCCTTATTTAGCCAACTCAACAGATGGACAAACAGGTGAAATTGCTACTGATATTATGTATGACAACTTAGTTAATAAATTCAAATGGGGGAATATGCAAGACCCAACAATTTATTTGGATGAAACAAACATGAGAATGACTATGAATTTCAGAAATAATTTTGCAAGATTATCAGACGCCCTAATTAGAAAAGGGGAATTTGACAAAGCTGAAATCGTTATTGATAAATGTGTAGAAATTATGCCAAACGAGGCAATACCATACAATTATTTCAACCTACCATTAGCGGAAGGGTATTACAGAATCGGAAAAATAGAAAAAGCAAGAGAGGTTATAAGTATTTTGACTGACACCTATTTTGACGAATTAGACTATTACAGCTCAATAGACGAAAAATTATTGAGTAAAATTCAAAGAGAATACCAAATAGCTAATCAGATTATTTCGAATATGTACAGTTTAACTACCAAATATAATGACGAAGATTCGCAAAAAAAGATAGTTGAACTTTATGAAAAATATCAATAATTAAAATATTCTAAGAGAGCCTTTTGGCTCTCTTTTTTTATGTTAAAACTCGTTCAAATACCTGCAATTATTCAGCGTTTTTTTCCTTCAATAATTTGGAATAAAGAAAGGGTTAACAAAACTATATACCTCACTTTCGATGATGGCCCACACGAAAGTTTAACACCATTCATATTGGATGAGTTAAAAAAATATAAAGCCAAAGCGACATTCTTTTACCAAGGCTCACAGGCAGAAAAACATCCTCTATTACTTAAAAGATGTGTTGAAGAAAAACACCAAATTGGAAATCACACATACTCTCATCTAAACGGATGGGCAACAAAAAACGAAGATTATTTTAAAGACATAGAAAAAGCTAATGAATTTTTACATAGCAAATTGTTTAGACCACCATACGGCAGAATAAAGCCATCTCAGATAAGACATATAAGTCAATCTTATGATATAATAATGTGGGATATATTAAGCTGGGACTTTGACAAAAACACCTCGACAGAAGAATGCTACAATAATATAATTAGCAATGCAATGAGCGGTTCTATAATTGTTTTGCACGAAAACGAAAAGTCAATAGAAAATGTCAAGCAGGTTTTACCCAGAGTATTGAGTTACTTCAACTCACATGGCTTCAAATTTGAAACCTTATAACTTATTTAAGTTAGCATTTACATCTAACCACCCGCCACCGTTTTCAACTTGGGTAACTCCATTTGCTATCAAATAATCTATTGCCTTTTGAGAACGAACACCAGCAGCACAAAAAATCAGCATCGGCTGTAATTCTTTTAGCTCTTCAAATCTAGACACCACCTCATTTAGAGGCACGTTAATAGCATTAGAAACACTTCCTGCATTAAACTCAGAAGGGGTCCTCACATCAATCAAATTTAGTTTTACATTTTCCATATCTCTTTAGTTTGAGCACGATTGGCCTTCGGTAATCGGCACATCTTCCTTTGATAACTTAGAATATCCGCCTTCTACATTAATCGTGTTATTGAAACCATTAGCAGCCAACATTGAACAAGCAATCATGGAGCGATATCCACCAGCACAATAGACCATAATATTATCTTCTTTATTCAACTCTGATATCTTGGCGGGTAGCTCTTGCAATCTGATATGAGTAGATTGACTAATGTAACCATTAGATCGCTCTCCAGGTTTTCTAACATCAAGAATATGTTCATGCCCCCGCCCTATTTTCAATGAAGCTTCTTCAGGTGAACAGTTTTTTATGGTTTCTAAATCACCAGCATAAGAGCCTATACCACCATCTAAAAAGCCAATAACATTCTCATAACCTACTCTTGCCAATCGAGTTATAGCTTCATGTTCAAAGCCTTTATCCGTAACTAATAACAATGATGATTCAGGATTTAATAAAGCTCCTACCCAGGGCGCATATTGACCTTTTAAACCAATATTTATTGAGCCTTCAATAAAGCCATTTGAAAAATCTTGAGGAGAACGGCAATCTAAAATTACAACTCCATCAGTTACTGAACTCACAAACTCGGAATGATTTAACGGATTAAGATTATTAGATATGACTGTATCTAAATCGGTATAACCATTTTTATTCTTCATAACGTCAGTAAAAAAATATGCTGGAGGTGCTAGTAAACCATCGGTAACTTCTTGAACAAACTCTGTTTTTGTTATGTCTTTTAAAGCGTAATTGGATTGCCTTTGTTCACCAATTGTAGAATACGTTTCTGAACCGATATTTTTTCCACAAGCTGAACCAGCTCCGTGTGCAGGGTAAACAATAACATCATCTGATAAAGTCAGTAATTTAGTTCTTAATGAATCGTATAACAATCCAGCTAGATCTTCTTGAGTAATATCACCTGATTTAACTGCTAAATCTGGCCTACCAACATCCCCTACAAATAAAGTGTCACCGGTAAAAACACTATGGTTTTTTCCTTCTTCATCGGAAAGCAAAAAACATGAGGACTCCATAGTATGTCCGGGCGTATGAAGTAACTCTAAATAAATATCACCAATATTAAATACTTCACCATCGAAAGCTTTATGAAAGTCAAAATTAGCATCGGCATTGGGGCCATAAACGATCGTTGCTCCAGTTTTTCTGGCCAAATCAAGATGCCCAGATACAAAATCAGCATGAAAATGTGTTTCAAAAATATATTTTATTGTCGCATTATTATCTTTTGCCATCTGAATATAAACATCGATATCTCTCAAAGGGTCGACTATCGCAACCTCGCCTTTTGATTCAATATAATAAGCCGCTTCGGATAAACACTTGGTATATAATTGTTCTATTTTCATAAATATAATATTAGATTGACGATGGTCTTAAAAAAATAACTCTTTGACAAGTATTGCAACTGCCATTAACAATACAAAAATACCAAATGATTTTTTTAAAAGGGGACCTTTTATCAACTTTGAGTAATGAGAACCGATAATAATCCCCAAGATGGAGAAGGCAGTAAATAATAGTAATAAATCCCATTCGATAGGATTGTTCAATTCTGCAGTAAAGCCTAAAATTGACTTAATAGCGATAATTAATAATGAAGTTCCTACCGCCTGCTTCATGCTAATATTAGTAAGAAGTAGTAATGCTGGTATTATTAAAAAGCCGCCACCAGCCCCAACAAAACCAGTAATAATACCGACAATTATCCCATCTAATGCGATAAGTAGAAAATTATTATCTCGATTTGTAGCCGATAACTTCCAAGAGAAAAGCATTGAAAGTGAAGCCAATAACATTATCCCTCCAAAAAATACGAGAATAAAAGTGTTTTTTTGAATAGCAAACAATTCAAAAAATTGAATGGTCTCAGGCAGATTAGGAACAATCCATCTTCTGCAAAAGAAAACACCTAATAAAGACGGTATAGCAAAATACAAACTAACCTTAAAGTTTATATCGCCTCTCTGGTAAAAACGTTGCGCTCCAACTAGAGCAGATATACCAACAATAAATAATGAATATGCCGTAGCAGTAACGGGACTAACGTCCATTACATAAACTAATATAGGAACTGTTAAAATTGACCCTCCCCCACCAATAAGACCTAAAACAATACCGACTAATAACGCTAGAAAATAAGCTGTAAAAACCATATTTTAAAGTTGTTTTTAAACGAAAAAAAGCGACTTAACTAACATTTAAGTGTTAACAAAAGAAAGTTTGAATTAGACCAAACGAGGACAAAACACATAAATTTGCTTGTCGTAACATTTGTTTTTGGTTAGCTTTATTGTTAGACAATTTAAAAGTCCTTTACTAATACTAGGGGACTTTTTTTTATTTAGCCCTGTTAAACTTAAAGCCAAGTTTAAATTCGTTTGATCCACTAGTAACTGTAGAAAGTTCAGATGTTACAAAATCATGAGCATAGGCGACATAAAATCGTTCGTCGATATCTACACCTATATACATACAAGCAGCATCATTAAATCGATAAGATAACGCTGTCCATATTAGGTCTTTAAAGGTAACCTTAGTCATGAGCTCAATACTAGCAGGGGAAGGAGATGACATCATAAGCAATAAAGAGGGCTCTATAGTGAATGCATCATTAAGATCCTTTATATATCCTACACCAGCAAAAATATGATTGGTTAAACCTCCTTCAATTAAACTATTATCATCATACTCATCTTTAACTGTGAAAGTGCTTGAAAGAAGTTGAGGTAATGCCAAAGAAGCATAGAAATTGTCAGCATAAAGATAAGCTCCAAATGTAGCAGTTGGAACAACTGAAGATAAAATAGGAGAGTTAAACACAGGGTCACCTTCATCATATGGATTGACGATGGTGTGATCTAATTTATATTGTAAAAAACCTGCAGACAAACCTAATGAAAGGCTAATATCATCTTTTACTCTTAAGTGATAAGCATAGCTTAGTGTAATTCCTCTTCTACTATCAGCTCCAGCAACATCTTTGAATGCGGTAGCACCTACAGCCATCTTTTCATTTCGCAATAATCCATATCCGTTGATTACATCAGTTTGAGGCGCTTCTCTTACACCAGACCATTGATTTCTTATTACTGCATTCAATTGGGTAGTCCCATCAACACCAGCAAAAGCAGGGTTATATAAAAAAGGACTTAACTGATAGCTTGTAAATTGAGGTAACTGCTGAGCTAACGACACGTTACACATTACAAGTAAAACGAAATATAATATGAATTTTTTCATTCTTTTATCTTACAATGGTCACAGGACCAGTTAAAGGTTCTTTATTTAAACTACTATCAAACGTTATAATGTAATAATAGGATCCAACAGGCAAATCAGTACCGTTATATTTACCGTCCCAATTCTCAATATTTGGATATGATGAAGACCATATTGATGCTCCCCAACGATTAAATATTTCAATTTTAGCTGACTCGTATTGATTTAGATAACTAATTTCCCAAGTGTCATTATAGCCGTCACCATTAGGAGAAAAGCCCTCGTTCATTCCTACAAATACTCTAATAGTATCGTTGCCAATACAGCCTGTTAAAGTATCTAATGCATAGGCAACATAAGTTGTTGTGATAAGTGGGCTAACCACTATATCGCTTGTGGACTCGCTTGTACTCCACAAATATGGCGGTTCACCATCAATAACAGAAAGAGTAGCACTCTCTCCTCTGATTATACCAAAGTCTTCATTAGAGGCTATTACTGGATTTAAGACAACTATATCAAGATCATCCGTAAATGTGCAAGCAGAGGCATAATCACTTACTGTAACAGAAACAGTAGATGAATTTGTTACAACTAATTCTAAATTAGATTCGTCCTGATAAATTTGCTGATCAGGTGTTACAACCCATGAATACGTACTATATTCATCAAACCTATTTGCATTGATAATAATACTATCACCGTAACAAACATTTATAGTTGAATTATAGTTAAAGACTCTTGCTGGGTGAATCTCTACTTCTTCAGTATAAATACATCCATTATCATCAGTTATGGTAAGTAAGAACAGGGTATCTGAAACATCATTATCTGCTGGAAAGTCAACCACTATATTAGGATCATTAGTAGCAGAAGCTTGATAGTTTTGAGTAGTTGAAATTCCCGAAGTTGCATCAATTTCATAATTATAATATCCGTTAGCAAAAGGTGTCCCTCCAGTTGCATGAACTAGTATATTTCCGTTTTGTCCTTCACAATATTCATTCAATACATCAAGAGATATTGAATAAGCATCAGGCTGGAATATAGTATATGAGGCAGACGACTTACAGCCGTTATCATCTGTAACTTCTACAGTATAAGAGCCTGCAGACAATATAGAAGGATTCTCACCATCCCAATCAATATTAATATATGGGGATGTTCCTCCTGTCACTTGCCCATTAACATTAGCAGTACCATCAGAAAGACCGTTACAACTTACATTAGTAGTAGAAACAGAATTTATTAAGAGAGGACTATCTGGCCCATCAACTTCATAAGTTGCCGTTATTTCACAACCAGAAGCGTCTGTAATTACAATATTATATACACCCTTGATTAGATTCGATATATCTTCATTTGTAGAATTGGTATTAGGACCCGACCACTGATATTGATAATTAGGTGAACCACCCGCTACAACAACATCAATAGATCCATTATTATCAACGTAGCAATCATTATCTTCAATAGTAAATGTTGTAATTTCAACTAAGTCCGTAGGTGTTGTAACAAATACTGAATCAATCAATATACAACCATCTCCATCGGTAATTATATTAGTGTACCACATACCAGGAGCAAGTCCTACGGCAGTAGCAGATTGTTGATTTAGAGGGTCATTCCAGTCATAAGTATAAGGAGACCAACCACCAACAGCATTAAAGTTGAATGAAGCATCAATAGAACCTAAGCAAGTAACTGAAGTAGTATCGGCTGTATTGGTTAGGCTAAACAATTCTGAATAGTCAATCGTTAAACTATCAGAACCGACACAACCGTTGTTATCTGTATATGTAGCATAATAGGTGCCTGCACTTAAATTATCAATTTCTGGTAATAAGGAAATCGTATTGTTATCAGAATCGGTCCAAACTACTGAGTAATTACCAAAACCTAAACCGCCTGAAAATGTTGAAGTTGCTTGTCCATCGGCATTACCTTCACAACGTATATTGATGACATCTTCAAAATCAACATCAATTTGATTAGGGTGTGATATAGTAATTTCATCTTCTGTAACGCACCCTCTTGAATCTGTTACAACAACAGTATAATCACCTTGAGGCACTAAAGATAAGGTGTCAAATCCTGCTGATATACTAGTCCTAATATCATCTACTTGAGAAGAAACAAACCACTCGAAAGTAAATGAACCTGCTCCACCGCCAGCGTTTGCCAAAATTACAGCATCAGAATAGCCGAAACAGGAAATGTCCATGCCATTATAACTAGACAATACAGAAAGGTCTAAAGTAACGTCCAAAGGCTCATCGATGATAATTGGCGAATATGTAGTAGTACAACCATTGTTGTCTTCAACTTCTAATTGGTAAGTACCTGGCAAAAGATTATTAACAGTAGGATTAATTCCTGATAAATTGCCTGGCCAAAGGTTTACTCCATTATCATTTTGCCAACTATAAGAATAACCTGAATTTGATGGCGTTCCTCCACTTACAGTTACAACCGATGCAGAGCCATCAGAGTAATCTACACAGCTCACATCCTGAGCCTCGACACTCACACTTATTGGCAGGGGAGACAAAATTTCAATGTTTTCTAACTCGGCACTACAACCTAATGAATCACGTACCGTTGCATTATAAAAGCCTTCCTCTAGTCCACTAAAGGTAGAAAGGTATTGCCAAGAAACACCACCGTTTAATGAATACTCATAATATGGACTGCCTCCCGTGGCTGTTAAAGAAATCTGGCCGTCCTCATCATCATAACATAGGTTATCTACTGTGCCTAACAATGAAAGTGATGGCGAATTAGCTTTAGAGATATTAATACTATCAAGAGTATAACATGAATTGAAATCCCATATATGTACGTAGTAAAAACCTTCTGTTAAGAATTCTATGTTAGAACTATTTGCAGTTGGATTCAAAGTGTTATTTTCTAATTGAACAGGCTGTTGGTAGTCAACATCATAAGACCATAAATAGATATATGGTGTAGTTCCGCCTGTTACTGATACTGAAGCAGTAGCGTCCCAGCCTAGACAACTCTCTAATGTTGAAGACATATTAACGACTTCAATTGCTGAGGGCTGAGAAATATAAAACGAGTTATTCAGTTTATCACAACCGTTAGCATCTATAATGTCATAAAAGTACAATCCTTCTGACAAACCAGAAACCAAAAATGTATCGGCTGAAAGCGGTGTAAAAGTAATAGACGATGTATTGGAAGAGAGAGAAAAATCAGTTGTCCCCCCAGAGATAATAACAAGGGCTTCTCCGTCATTACTACCATTACACGATGTTGGTGTTAGGACATGAACGACACTTATTGGTTCTGGCTCAGTTATTTCGTGAGAAACAGATTGAGTACATCCATTGGCATCTTGAATAGATAAATTGTAAGTTCCCGCAGACAAACCTGTAATAGAGTCTGATGTTATTTGTTGAGAAAAGTCCGGGTCGTTAACAAACAACCAATAATAATCTCCTGGGAAAGGATTTCCGCCGTCTACATTAAGGAATATTTTACCATTATCATCACCATTACAACTCAACATCGTTGTTGATAGTGTATCTACTTCAACAGAGATAACAAAGTTTTCTTCAATTAAAATAGGTGAATAGGTATCAATACAACCGTTACTGTCTGTAACACTAAGACTATAGCTACCTGATGACAAACCATTAAATGTAGCGGTAGTATCAGAAGATATCACATCACCAACACCAGAAAGTGTATGAGTGAATGGGTAGGCACTACCAAAAGTTGTAACATCTAATTCACCTTGCTCATCACCAGAACATAAATTATCAGTAGTACTTATAGAAGTAATTTCAACAGGAGCTATTTTTGGCAAGAACACCATAAATTCTTTTTCACAACCTAAAAAATCTGTCACCTTAACAAATTTATTTTCACCACCAGATAATAGGATTGCTGTTTCTGTTACTTGTCCTGACTGAACCCATTCATATGAATATCCAGTACCAGGAACACCACCAGAAGCTGCTACGGTCACCTGTCCATTGTCATTATCACAAGTTTCAGAAATCAAATCAGAAAATACAGCTTGCATTTCTGAGTTTTGTTGAATATCAAAAGTATCTACAAAAACACACGCATTGCTATCTACAACAGTAAACTCATATTGACCATTTGGAAGGTCTGAAACAGTAAGGTTAGTGTTGGCAGTCGAACTTACATTACCAATGTTAGGCAAGTTCGAGATATTATATGGACCTAATCCACCTAAAACCTCAACACTAATTTGTCCTGTCGAAGCACCGAAACAATCAACATCAACCGTCGGAATAGGGTTGGTAAAAGACATTTGGCTAGGTTGAGTCAGAGTAATTCCAGAAATTGTATCTGCACATCCTAAAAGATCCGATACCACAACTGTATATGATCCATCTGGAATATTATTTAAAAAGTCTGTACCGTTAACTAATGTATCACCAGACCAGGAGTAAAAATATGGAACTGAACCGCCTTCTGCACTTACAGAAATATAGCCGTCAAAACTTCCGAAACATTTTGGGTTAAGCGTCGAATCAACAGTCAACACTAAATCTTCTGGCTGAGTAATAATAGTATCAATTAAGGAAGACAAACATCCTGTAGCGTCAGTAGCAAGCACTGAGTATGATGCAGGTGAAAGACCGCTAATGCTGCTTGAGTCAACAAACATGGGGAATCCATCTTTATACCATTCATAAGTTAGACCCCCAATACCTCCAGTACTAGACAAGTTAATACTACCATTATCATATTCAAAACAAGTAGAATTGACAACACTAGCAAAGGATAAAATAATTTCCTCAGGCTCGTTAAGTTCAACAATAGTGTCAAATGGACAACCCTTAGCATCCGTTACAGAAATGTTATATGTACCTGCTACAAAATCAGTGACTTCAAAGCTAGTAGGAGTAACGGTGTTCGATGCGCCAATAGTAATATCATACACTCCAGTACCATTTGTAGGGTTCACCAAAATATATCCATCTGCCGAGTTAAAACAAGACAGATCTGTAGAAATCACATCAACAGATAAAAATGGAATGTCTAGTATAGGAATTAGGGAATCGGAAACACAGCCATTTGCATCTTCAGCATAAACAGTGTAATCTCCAGCTGTTAAGCCCTCAAACAAACCTGTATCTTGTGGAAGGTTAATAGTGTACTGATAAGGCGGGTTACCTCCAATAGCACTTACATTTAAACTAGCTAATGAATCCTGACAAAAAATTGTATCAGCAGACAGTATATCAAACGTAATTTCAGAATAGGTTAATATTTCAAAAGTACCGACACCAACACATCCATTGGTATCTCTAGCAAAAATGTCAATAAATCCAGCTGGCAGATTGTTAAAGGTGCCATCATTTTGCCAATTAATATTATCTATACTAAATTCAAAATCACCTCGTCCGCCACTAGCAGAAACTTCAATATCTCCATCATTGAGACCAAAACACCTAACACTATCTCGGTCTAACAGAGATAAAGTAATAGGAGTAACCGTATCAACAACACTGAACAATTCGTCAGCAGTACAGCCATTAGCATCAGTCACTGTAATAGTATAGTCGCCTAGAGGAATTCCAAAAATATCTTCATCTGAAGAGGTATAGCCACCTGTCCCTGTCCAGCTAAATGAATAATCTAAAGTATCAACAACCGAACCATTAGTATTATTGATTGTTTCGCCAACACCGCCAAATACATCAATCTCTACAGAACCATTGGACCCTAAATTACACAATACCTCTGAGGCTACACCTTCAATATAAAGGCTATCCGGCTCTCTTAAGGTATAGTTTCTAGTAGATTGACAGCCAGAAGCAGAAGTGAATAAAAACACATAATCTCCAGCACACAAGTTGGATTGAATACTGCTATTACTTGTAGCAGTCGTTGATGTATAAAAAGGAGCTCCAAAGACAGAGTCCTCGTACCAGTCAATGGTATATAATTGAGATGGATTGGTTAGATTCACAAAAACCTGACCATTACAATCTCCATAACAATTGACATTGTATCCGTTGGTAAAAAATGTAGGGCTAAATACAGTTGTAATTATGGAATTCGAAGTCAAGTTAATCGTCTCTGAACAAACAGTCCCACCAACAGTTGTAATGGTATAATCTCCACCAAACAAACCTGAAAGTGTTAAAGTATCTTGAGTAGAATTGTAAGTTGCAGTAGTAGAATTGGGAAATTCTACATCAATAGTATACGGGTGTGTAAAAACAACATCTACAATCCCATTACTATTACAAAGATCGTCTTGAACTACTATTACATCGAAGGAGCCGCATTGAGCCTTTGATTGAAGAACAGAGGAACAGCAAACTAAAAAAAGTGCCAATACCTTTACCTTATCTATTATTTTCAAAATATTTAAGTTTTAAATTATCTGAAATTTTGAATTCGCAAGATACAAAAATTAACAAAGTTTTTACATATATACAAGATAGTATTAAAAGAAATAAACAAAAGAGTGTTAATGTGATTTTATTCCCAAATTTTAAGATTGCATAACTGGCAAATCTATGTCTTGATTTATTTTACTAAATTTGAAACTGAATAAACGCCCCTTAAACTATGAAAATCAACTTCTTAGAAGCTTTTTTAGCTCTAATTTCTTTCTATTCTATTATTCTTTTTTTGCTTTGTATATACTCAAAAAAGTATGCTATTCTTTTTTTTAGAATCTTCAAAATTTACAATTTGCAAATATCATTTTACTTAATTTTTATTCTGTGCTGTGCGGTGGCAGTTCAGCTCGTCTAACTTTTCACAAAAAGCTGCTTAACAGAATTTAAATCTCTAGAATGTATCAAATAAACCCCTTTATTTAACGAAGTCAAATCAATTGAATTAACTCCAATTTCAACAGGAAATTCTAAGACTATGTTACCTAACATATCTGAAACAACTAAATTGTTGATAGGGGTTGCACTTTCAATATTAAGATGCGACTGACACGGATTTGGATAAGCCGTAAAACTTTTCAAATCGTTGACTTTTACAGATGTTGTTTCGCAAATGAGGTTGTACAGAAAATCGCTGATAAATGGAACTGCAACACCGTCGATATCTAAGATAGGCGCAGCATGACCACCAGAACTAAATGTGTATAAATCATTTAACAGTCCAATATTATCTAACTCTTCACTTATTTTTCCCGAGCCACAAAGGTAAGGCAAAGAGGGATTGTTTAAAGCATTAGCACATTCATAAAAAACGGTATTATCATCGGTAGCGTGTAAACTGACTACCGGCTCGTCATCAGCATCTATAAAATCAAGGGTATTTAAAGCGCCAGCTAAAAGAATTGCGCCACTTACTTCTGAAGAGTAGCCTGAGTTACCACTATTTCCTTCTAATCCTCCTGCTAAATCATAAAAAGACTGAAACTCTGCTGGAACTTGATTGTCATCAATGAATGACAAATGAGCTGCTGTAATAGCACCTGCCGAATAGCCGCCTACAAAAATAAGATCGTTATCAATCCCATAGGAATTATTATTTACCGCCACATCTTTTCTAAAGTAACGAACAGCTGCTTTCATATCTGATACAGAATTAAGCACGGTTTGCGAAAAAATATCAAATGCATTAGGGCTAAACAAATTTGCCGTTGATGTGAGGCGGTATTGAATTGAGGCAGTAACATACCCACGCTTAGCAAAAGCCTCACAAAGACTGATCATTGCAGGGTTATTTTTATTTCCTGCTACATACGTACCCCCATGTGCAAAAATAATTAAGGGACGATTTGTAGCCGTATCATTGTCAGGCTGATAAATATCCATATCTAATCCTGTATCAAAAGCTGACCAATCATAAACATCGGTATATTCAACAGTTGTCTTTGAAACATCTGTAAATATTTCGGTTTCATATCGCCCATCACATTGAGCGAATACTTGAACAGATAGAAAAAAGAGGGCTATGCTTAAAAAACACTTCATGAGTTATTGATTTTGTTTAAGCCCAAATATAATAAATTAAGCACTCAATCTAGCTAATTGATTTTCGATGATATCGTCTTCTATTTTGGAAAACAACAAACTTGCTGGATTCAACTTATGATTAGGCATAAGTTCTTCGATATTATCCCAATTACCTTGCTTAATATTGAGCATTGCACTTAATTTTTGAGCCGTAAAAGGTAAAAATGGCTCAGACAATACTGAAAGGTGCGAGGCGATCTGCAAGGCTATATTTAAAATTGTTTGCGTTCTTATTTCGTCTGTTTTTTTCAATTTCCAAGGCTCTGTGTCGGCCAAATATTTATTACCCAAACGAGCTAAATTCATAACCTCATACAATGCCTCCCTAAGCTTATAATGCTCTATCAATTGACCTACTTTTTCAGAACAATTTGAAAGCTCTAAAAGGATATCTTTATCATAGGCACTCAACTCCCCTCTTTCAGGCACAAGACCGTCCCAATATTTATTAGTCAGCACCACAACTCTATTGATAAAGTTTCCAAAAATACCTACTAATTCACTATTATTTCGGGTTTGAAAATCAGCCCATGTAAAATCTGTATCTTTTGATTCGGGCGCAGTGGAACACAAAGAATACCGTAGAACATCCTGTTGTCCTTCGAAATCTTTTAAATATTCGTGTAACCAAATGGCCCAGTTTCTTGATGTGGATAGCTTTTGACCTTCAAGGTTTAAGAACGCATTAGCAGCTACGTTTGTAGGCAGCACAAAATCGCCATGAGCCTTTAATAAAATCGGAAAAATTATAGCGTGAAATACGATATTATCCTTGCCGATAAAATGAATAAGTTCAGAATCATTTTGCCAATAATCTTGCCAATTTTTGTTGTTTTCTGTCGCCCATTGTTTGGTAGCAGAAATATAGCCTATTGGAGCGTCAAGCCAAACGTAAAGCACTTTGCCGTCAGCACCTTCAACTGGCACTTTAACACCCCAGTTCAAATCACGTGTCATAGCACGTTCTCTAAGTCCACCATCAATCCAGGATTTGCACTGACCAATAACTTGAGAGCGCCAATATTTAGGGTCGTGTAATTGTTGGCCGTCAATCATTCCGTTTTCTATCCAACTCTTCAGCCAATCTTCATGATTTTGCATCGGCAAATACCAATGCTTTGTTTCTTTCATTATTGGTTTATTGCCACTCAAAGTAGACTTAGGGTTTATTAATTCTGATGGGCTCAATGCAGAGCCGCATTTTTCACACTGATCGCCATAAGCGCCATCGAAACCGCACTTTGGACAAGTTCCAACAATATATCTATCTGCTAAAAACTGATTATGTTCTTCATCAAAAAATTGCTGTGATACTTGTTGAGTAAACACCTGTTTTTGGTCTAAAACACTAAAAAACTCCTGCGCTGTCTGGTGATGTAATGGGTCTGATGTACGATGATAAATATCGAAGTTAATGCCAAAATCTTCAAATGATTTTTTATTGAGTTGATGATAAGTATCTACAATTTCTTGTGGGCTTACCCCTTCTTTTTTGGCACGTAAAGTTATTGCTGCTCCATGCTCGTCAGAACCACAAATAAACACCACATCGTTTTGTTTGGATTTTCTATAACGCACATAAATATCTGCAGGAAGATAAGCTCCTGCTATGTGTCCAATATGTAAAGGTCCGTTGGCGTAAGGTAAAGCTGAAGTAACCGTATATCGTTTTTTTGTCATTAACTTGTTCTAAAAAATTATCTTCGCAAAGATATTAAAAGGTAGCACAACACTACGATGAATAAAGAACAATCTAGCAAACACATTCCGCCCTACTTAAAAAAAGGCGATAAAGTAGGTCTTATTTCTACAGCACGTAAAATTAGCTTAGAAGAACTAAAACCAGGGATTGCATGTATTGAAGGCTGGGGATTAGAGGTTGTTTTAGGGGATAATTTATTTAATAGCCTTCATCAGTTTTCGGCTAGCGATGACCAGAGAGCAAGCGATTTGCAATATATGCTTGACAACCAAGATATAAAGGCTATTCTATGTGTTCGTGGTGGCTATGGAACAGTTCGCATTATTGACAAAATAAATTTTAGTCGGTTTCAAAAACATCCCAAATGGTTGGCAGGTTTTAGTGATATAACGGTTCTACACTCACAAATCCACAACCTTAACATTGCTAGTATTCATTCCACAATGCCCATAAGTTTTGCTACAAATACAAGCCAAGCTATTGACAGTTTAAAAGACGCTTTATTGGGCAACGATATATCTACTGAAACAATTAGCCATCCATTAAATAGAGAAGGACAAGCGAGAGGTCAAGTAGTTGGTGGAAATTTATCCATCCTTTACAGTCTTATTGGCAGTCCATCAGATATTTGTACTGACGGAAAACTATTATTTATAGAGGATTTAGACGAATATCTATATCACATAGATAGAATGATGCAAAACCTCAAAAGAAATGGAAAGTTAGCACACCTTAAAGGTCTAATAGTGGGTGGAATGACAAAAATGAATGACAATACAATACCCTTTGGCAAAAGTGCGGAAGAGATTATTATCGATACTGTTTCAGAATACAACTACCCTGTATGTTTCCATTTTCCAGCAGGACATATTAGCAACAACAGAGCATTGAAACTAGGTCAGGTCGCACGCCTTAATGTTGGCAAAACAATTACCTTAAACTATGAAAAAAGCACATAAATTGGGGCAAAAAGGCGAAGAAATAGCCGCTCAATTTTTAGCCAATAAAAAACATCAAATACTAGATAGAAATTGGCGATGGAGAAAAGCCGAAATAGACCTAATATCAAAACATGAGTACACCTTAGTTTTTAGTGAAGTTAAAACAAGAAGTAGTGAGCGGTTTGGACAGCCAAAAGAATTTGTTAGTGAACGTAAAGAATCGTTGATGAAAGATGCTGCTGAAGCCTATTTGGAGTTGAAAAATCTGGACTTAGAAGTACGTTTTGACATCCTAAGCATAGTCATAAAAAATGAAGGTATTAAGATTGAACACCTAGAAAATGCATTTTGAGTAGTGATTTGCCTACCTTTGCACAAATTTGGGAAATGGAAAGAAAGAATAACAGGTTTAATAAAAGCAATAAAGAAGGCTCTAAGGGAGGCTTTAAAAGGAAGGATTCCAAAAAAGCGTCTTTTACAAAACCTTTCGCTAAGAGAATATCTAGAAAGCCTGTCAAGAGTGACAAGCCTGGAATGCGATTAAATCAATTTATCGCACATTCGGGCATAAGCTCAAGAAGAGAAGCAGATAACCTCATCAAAGCTGGGCTCGTTCAAGTCAATGGCAAAGTCATTGTAGAAATGGGCTTCAGAGTACTCGAAACAGATACGGTAAAATTCAACAACGAAACTATAGCATCAGAAACTAAACGCTATCTACTGTTGAACAAACCCAAAGATTACCTAACGAGCACGGACGACCCCAAGAAAAAGAATGTTTACGAACTTATTGCAAACGCTTGTAAAGAACGTGTTTATCCAGTAGGAAGACTAGATAGAATTACATCAGGGCTATTGTTATTTACTAACGATGGTGAACTTTCTAAAAAGCTAACCTTCCCCAAGCAAAGGGTAAAGAAAATATACCACATTACGCTAGACAAAAACCTAAAAGCTGCAGATATGCACAAAATAAAAGAAGGGGTTACTGTCGCTGGTTTTTTAACAGAAATTGAAACCATTTCTTATGTTCAAAATGCCCCTAAAAAAGAAGTTGGGGTTGAAATACATATTGGCAGAAATAGCACCCTCAAAAATCTATTTGCACATTTAGGATACAAAATTGTGAAAATGGACAGAGTCTATTTCGGAGGCTTAACCAAAAAAGATATTTCTAGAGGTAGATACAGATTTTTAAGCGATAAAGAAGTATCAATGCTAAAAATGATTTAAATTAGCATAATACAATTTTAATCTAGCCGTTAAAAAATTATGCGCATTCTAAAACGTCTTTTACTATCTCTTATATTACTAGCTATATTTATTGCTGGTTCTTCTGCTGCCTACATTTATCATAAGCAAGATGACTTCGAGCAAAGGATAATCCAAGAAGTGAACAAGCAGCTCAAATCCCCAATTGAGATTGGTAATATTGAATTTTCTGCAATTAAAAATTTTCCATTTGTAAGTGTAGAACTCAACAATATTGCTGCTTTAGATGCTTTTCAAACTGACACCCTCTGCAAGATAGGTCAGCTACAAGTTAAATTCAATGCTTTAGACTTGTACAACAAGGTGTATATCATTCAAGAATTATCCTTGAAAGATGGCTTTGCCAATATATACTACAAAGACAGTATGCCTAATTATGAATTATGGCACAGCACACCAGACAGCAGTAGTGGAGAAAAAATAAACTTTGGATTAGAAAATATCATTCTCGACAATTTTAAAATTGCATATGCTAATGATAATATAGAGACCGTAATATTAAACCAAGAAAGTGAGCTAAAACTAGCTATTCAGGATGGTCTAACATCAGTAGACATTAGCGGTGAAATCGTAAACGAGAAACTGCTAATTGACAAGATAAACCACCTGCCAAAAGAAACAATCGCACTCAACGGAATCATTACTATAGATTCATTAGCAACAAAAATAAAATCAAACCTATCTTTTGCTAATATGCAATTTGACTTAGGTTTTGAAAGTGCCGATGAAACCATGATAGTGGATTTAAACACTTCGCAACTGGACCTCAAATCTATTTTCACAAAAATCCCTAAGGACTATTTATCTGCTTTGGAAAGCTATGACATTAATGGTAAAAGTATCGTGAAGTTAAACTACAAAAGCGATCAACAAAAAGAACCGTTCATAACCGTTGATTTCACATTGGAAAATGGAATTGTTAAAGGCAAAGATTTACCTTTTGATATGAATGAACTTTCACTAAAAGGAAATTATACAAACGGGAAGCTACGCCAAGATGCAAGCACAGAGATTATCCTCGATGATATACAATTCCTTGCTAATGGTGAAACCATACAAGCTAATGCCGTTGTAAAGGGACTTGAAAACCCTACTATAATCACTGACTTTGCTACACAACTTCAATTATCAGAATTGAAAAAATGGGGCTATGAGCACGATTTCTTATCCTTAGCAGGTGATGCCAAAATTAAAGGCTCATATAATGGGAAGGTAGGCTTGCAAAATAAAATAACCTATGATATGGCCATGGCTCAAAAGTCTGCAGAGATAAACGTTAGTAATTTAGATTTTCTGAATGACAATCAGACCCCAAAACTAAGTCAAGCTACGCTGGACTTAAAGCTCGTAGATGATAATTTAACTATTTCAAAATTTGATGGGTTTTTAGCAGAAGAGAGTAAAATTAACTTTGTTGGAGGGTTTGAGAATGTGTTCTCTTACCTATTCCTAAAAAATGCACCCTTAAAAATTGCTGGAAATTTAAATTCCGATTGGATGATTATCGATGACTTTTTAACTAGCTCTGATAGTGCTAATGATACACAACAGGAATCAACTACAACAACCATCAATTTGCCTAATGATGTTATAGTTAATATTAATCTTTCTCTTATTGACTTAACTTTTGATCGTTTCCATATGCGAAATTTTACTTCAAAAATTAGCTACAAAAACAAACTGCTCAAAGCCAAAGACATTATACTAGAAACTATGTCTGGGCAGATTACTTCAAACGTGAGTTTTGAGCAGGTTTCAGGTGGCAAATTGAGATTAATTAGCACTACGGCTCTTGACGACATTAATGTACGTCAGCTATTTTACGAATTCCACAACTTCGGACAAACTACCATGCGTCACAAGCATTTAAAAGGGAAGATAGATTCCGAAATTTACCTCAGAAACGAATGGGACAAATACTTTAATCCTATTGATGGACATCTGTACTCTTTCATAGATGTAAAAATTAATAATGGTGAATTATTGGACTTTGAACCCTTGATGATGATGTCAGATTATATCAGCGTAGAAGAGTTAAAACGGATAAAATTTTCTACATTAGAGAACCAAATTGAGATAAAAAATAACTTAATCGATATCCCTTTTATGGAAATTCATTCTACGGCAATAGATATTGCGGGTGCAGGAACACACTCCTTTGACAACATAATGGATTACGAGTTTAAAATCCTTTTGAATGAAATATTAGGTAATAAATTTAAAAGAAAAAATAAGAAAAAAGTTTCTGAATTTGGTATTGTTCAAGATGACGGAGTCAAAGGAATGACTATGTTCTTAAAAATGAAAGGCACCGTTGATGATCCTGAAATTTCATACAACACCCTAAAACTCAGAGAATCATTAGGTGAAGGCTTTAAAAAAGAAAAGAAGGAATTAAAAGACGTTATCAAAAATCAATTCGGGGATAAGAACAACGACAGACACATTAAAGACAACCCCGATTACGACAATATTATTGAATGGGAGGAATAAATATATATAGCACGAGGAAGAATTGGAAGATTGTTCTTGTTCTTTTTGCTACCATCATTTGCATAGCATCACTGACCTACACCAACAAGCTAGTTGCTGATCTGGATACTGAGGAAAGAAAAAAGATAGAGCTTTGGGCAGAAGCAACTAATCAATTAGTCAATTCAGGAATGGGACCAACCAATAACATTTTGGCTAGTCGCATAATGCAAGAGAACACCAGCATACCCATTATCCTAACAAATGAAGTAGGAGAAATTATTGGCAATAGAAATTTACCCCATCGTAATAACCAAGATGCTTTTCTAAAAAAGCAACTCGAGATTATGATTGAGCAACACGAGCCCATCATCATAGAGGCCAAAATGAACGGTCAAGTCATTTTAACACAATACCTTTATTATAAAGATTCTCATATACTAAGTCAGCTCAGGTTTTATCCATTACTACAATTAGTAGTTATCTTTTTATTTATAGGCATAGCTTACTTGGCTTTCAACCGTTCTAAAAAATCCGAACAAAACTTAGTATGGGCAGGAATGGCTAAAGAAACAGCACATCAAATTGGCACTCCTTTATCATCTCTTATGGCATGGGTAGAAATTCTGAAAGGAAAAGATGGAATGATTGAAATAAGTAATGAAATCAATAAAGATGTTAAACGCTTAGAGACGATAACCGAACGGTTTTCAAAAGTAGGCTCGAAGCCAAATTTGGAAAAACAAAGCATCTACGAAATTCTTACTCATACAGTATCCTATCTGCAGAATAGACTTTCGTCTAATGTAAGCATAGTGTTAGATAATCAATGCAACGATGCTACAGCCCCTATTAACTGTACACTGTTCGAATGGGTAATAGAGAATATATGTAAAAATGCTGCTGATGCTATGCAGGGCAAAGGGCTCATAAAAATCAACATATTTAGCGATGCTAATTATCTCAAAATTGACATACAAGACAATGGAAAGGGCTTGGCAAAAAATAACTTCAAACGTATTTTTGAACCTGGGTTTACCACTAAAAAGAGAGGCTGGGGACTAGGTTTGTCTTTATCTAAACGAATTATTGAAGAATATCACTTGGGGCGATTATACGTTAAATCATCTTCTGCAGAAGGAACAACTTTTCGTATTTCATTACACCGCAATTAAATACCACAACTGCCTTTTCCTCTTTTATATAAATATTCTTGGTGGTATTCTTCCGCTCTATAAAACTTCTCTGAAGGAACAATTTGAGTGACTATAGGCTCTTTAAATTTTCCAGAACCATCTAACTCATTCATTGTTTTGATAGCTATTTCTTTCTGATTGTCGTCATGATAAAATACGGCCGAACGGTATTGCGTACCTACATCTGGACCTTGGCGGTTTAAGGTAGTAGGATTATGGTTTTCCCAAAAGAGTTGTATCAATTCTTCGTAAGCTATTTGCTTAGGATCATAGAGAATTTCTACCGCTTCTGCATGATTGGTGTTTTCATAACAGACCTCTTTGTATGTCGGGTTTTTGGTATCACCACCAATATAGCCCACATCGGTAGAGTAAACCCCTTTCAAGCTACGGAATAGCTCCTCAACACCCCAAAAGCAACCAGCAGCAAAAGTGGCTTTCTTCAATTTGTCGTCTGCGATAAAGCGTATGCTGATACTATTAACACAATGGCGTGTATTTTCTGGGGTTAATTTTTCTCCCACAAAAACGTGTCCCAAGTGCCCATCGCATTTGGCACAAGTAATTTCTGTTCGTTCGTAACCCAAATCAAAATCTGATGTTTTCTTAATAGCTCCTTCTTTGACTTTGTCAAAAGCGGGCCACCCACAACCAGCATCGAACTTAGAAGAAGAATCGTATAAATGATTGCCACAAGCTCGGCATACAAATAGACCTGCCTCATAAAAATTGTCGTACTCACCAGTAAAAGGGGCTTCAGTACCCTTATCAACAATGACTCTTTTTTCTTCAGGGCTTAAGTTTTCAAAATAACTGTGATTCATTTTTTTAGGTGTTGTATTGGTTTGACAAGAAATTAACAGTGGACATAGTGCACAAAAATAAAGCATTAAGGAAAATAAATTATATCCTGAATTACTGAAATTCTTAACTATTTTTGTGAGGTGTCTGGTATCTATATTCATATTCCTTTTTGTAAGCAGCAATGCCATTACTGTGATTTTCACTTTTCCACTTCTCTAAAAAACAAGAATGATTTATTAGACGCTCTAGTCACTGAAATGAAAATTCAATCTTCTTTTTTAGAGGGTACAAAGATACGGACTATTTACTTTGGTGGCGGTACTCCATCCTTACTTTCAGAAAGCGAAATAGCTAGATTATTTGATGAGCTAAACAAAACATTTGACCTATCAGAAGTAGGAGAAATAACATTAGAAGCAAACCCCGACGACCTTACAAAAGAGAAAATAAAAGAGTTGAAAGGCACTCCAATTAATAGATTTAGTATTGGTGTTCAATCTTTTCACTCCAAAGATTTAGAGTACATGAATAGGGCGCATAATGTTCAACAAGCTTATGATTCTATTAAGGGTGTGCAAGATGCAGGTTGGGAAAACATCACTCTGGACCTAATTTATGGAACTCCAACCTTGGACAACGAACAATGGCAAAAAAATATGCAAACCGTCATTGATTTCGAGGTGCCTCACCTATCTGCTTATGGGCTAACCGTAGAAGAAAGAACTCCTTTACACCACGCTATTAAAGAAGGAAAGCAAGAAGCACTGGACGAAGTTAAAAGTTCAGAACAGTTTGAAATGCTAATGGATTTTATTCCAAAACAGGGCTTGGAACAATACGAAATATCCAATTTCGCCAAACTAGGATTCGAGGCAAAGCACAACGGCAGCTATTGGACAGATGAAAAGTATTTGGGCTTAGGTCCATCGGCACATTCCTTTGATGGCAAAAAACGCATATGGAATATTTCAAATAATGCGAGGTATATCAAATCCTTAAATCAAGCTAAGTTGAATAACGATTTTGAGCTATTGACCGAAGAACAACGCTTTAATGAATATGTGCTCACCTCACTTCGCACTAAAGAAGGCTGTAATATAAGCTATGTAAAAGCTCGTTTTTCACCATTTTTAGTCGGTTTTTTAACAGTTTCACTCAAAAAATGGCAAAAAAACGCAGAAATTGAGAGAAATGGCGAATTTTTTATTTTGACAAAAAAAGGCAAATTAGTAGCAGATTGGATAGCTTCTGACTTGTTTTACGTGAAATAAAAAAGAAAGAGCCCAAAAAATGGAGTTTTTT
>TARA_Y100000385_G_scaffold281625_1_pt1 | contig 23482 bp, 28 predicted proteins | sample TARA_Y100000385 | Tara Oceans TARA_Y100000385 (sample SAMEA2620980) | marine metagenome | biome: marine biome (ENVO:00000447); feature: surface water layer (ENVO:00002042); material: "saline water (ENVO:00002010), including plankton (ENVO:xxxxxxxx)" | depth 5 m
GAGTTTGGGATTTCTAATAGGAGCAATATTAGCCTTATAAATGACTTTGATTGGCTTAAGGAGAAATACAATGCAGATTGCCGAAATACTGGATAGATTAGAATTACTACACCCGAATAACCCTATTTTTAGTGATCTTAGAAAAACCTTATTAAGCCAAGATAAGTTTGCATTGTTTAGAATTATACAAGGATTTACAGGCAGTCAATTAATTGAAGGTATGCGTAAGTATAAAGACGATGACAGTTTTAATACAGACTGTTTTAGCCGAGGGCAGATAGAAAGTAAATTATGGCTAGTAAATGAACTTAATAAGTTAGATGTAGAACTAGGAACAGTATTCCTATGTGCAGGATGGTATGCTACACTAGCTACAATGTTATTTGAAAGTAACATTAACGTGGATAAAGTTAGATCTTTCGACATCGATCCAAGTTGTGTAGATATTGCAGAAGTATTTAACAAGCCTTGGGTAATGAAAGATTGGAAATTTAAATCATCAATACAAGATATAAACAATATTGATTACAATAATCATACCTATTCTGTAAAACGCAGCGACGGTAGTCAGGTAATTTTAACAGACTCGCCTGATACTGTTATAAACACTAGTTGCGAACATATTTTTGATTTTAATGAATGGTATGATAAAATACCAAAAGGAAAATTAATAATAGTGCAGTCTAATAACTTTTTTGAAGTACCTGATCATGTAAATTGTTGCAAAACACTTGAAGACTTTGCAGAACAAACACCGATGGATATAGCATATGAAGGTACGTTAGAGTTACCTAAATATAACAGATTTATGCGTATTGGTTATAAGTAATACTTTGTAAATTCAGGAAAGTGCTCTAATAAATTTGTTTTACGTATATTATCAGTTTTCTTAAGGAATTCAATACCGCTTAAAAATTGTTTATGATCACTAGTAATTGTTTCAAGTATTTCAATTGCAGTATTAAATTTTTCTACATTTTTATGGAATATTCGATGACGCTTTAGTTTAGTTAAATATTCTTGTTTTATTTCTTGAGGCAAGTTGTATGCACGTAAATTAGTTGGTTCGGTAACAATTGCATCCCAGTATATGTGTGCATCAGAAATATTTAATTCTTTTAAGTAGTCGTATATATCATCTAAGTATCCAATGTTTAACATACTAGTTGCAACTGTAAATGCACATTTTGCATCACTCTGTAATGCACGTTTTACATTAGTATCAAATAATTGCCAATTTAGCCCACTTCGAACATAACTACCCCTATCTCCAACGCCGTCAATACTAAACAACAGTCTAAGTTGTTTAAATTTGCCTGCATTATCTAATACTTTTTGTGGTATTACAGTTCCATTAGTAATAATAAGTAAATTTAAATTTTTTGCATTTTTATTATTAGCAAGTGTATTCCAAATGGTGTCAAAATTAGGATTTATAAATGCTTCACCTCCTACCATACTAAACTGTTCTATATTAGATATAATAGTATCTAAATCTTTCATATAAGCATCTTGGTTAGAATCATCGTAAGGAAGCCTTTCGATTTTATCTAAATTAGCTCCTCCGTATATATCATGTTTTTTCCATTCAGCACCTATCTTACTACTGGCACTAGGTCCGCACATTAAACATTTTAAATTGCATAGATTTCCTAAAATTTTAAAATTAACATACTGTAAATCTTTGGATTGTGCAACATAGGTTGGATCTTTATATTGATCAAGAACTTTTACAACCTTAGGGTCGTTTAACCATCTATTATTTTGTTTTATCCTACGTGATGTCACATTGTTTTTATCATTTTCAACACATTGTCTACATAAATTTTTATTGTATTCGGATAGACTACCAGTAAGCATTTCTCGCCTTAGTGTTTGCATTTCGTCGCCTGTAAAATATTCTAAAGGAGACATGTCCTTTGTACAACTACCTACAGATCTATCAGCTGTACCAATACAACATGGTCGATAATAACCGTCAGCAGTATGTGAAAAATTTATAAAAGGATCAACACACCACGGAACTAAACCTTTATCTTTTTCGATAAAAGGAATTAGATATGGGAATACTGATTTATAATCAGTATTCCGTCGTTTGTCATATTCTAAAATAAATTTTTTAAAGTCGTTTTCATTACGTTCTTGATCATGCATATCTGTTAGTGCAAACTTATTAGTTCGATTTATTTGTAATAGTTCAACATCAGTATAAAGAGATTTGTTTTTAGTAATAAATTTTTCTAAAGAATAATATGCTTGTTTACGTAACTGTGTTGGCAACACTCTTATATCTAAATAAGATGGATATTGTACATCGTTACTGCTAACACGTATTCTATTCATACCGTACTTTATTTTTAAAAGAGCTGTAAATTGTAAAGTCTCTACCATATGCATATAACTTAATGCATTGTTAGTAAGATTTATATGAAGTTTTACTTTAGGATCAGCAAGTATACTATGTACATTCTTTTTCCATTTTTCGTAATCTAATCCAAATCTGCTGTACTCTGCTTGCTTATCTAATGATTCGATACTTGTAGATACTTCAACATATTTTACTGGCATTTGTTTAATCTTTTGTGTTAGTCGATTAAACAATGCATCAGGTACACATAAGTTTGTATTGATATTAATTATAATATTTAAATTTTGAGATATTACTCGATCTAAAACCTTCCATGTTTGCTTTGATAATAAAGGTTCGCCCCCGGTTATTGTTAACCTTTGTAAATTTTCTCCTAAACCTAAATCCCACCATTTCCAAAATGCTTCAATATAAGGATTATGATCTTTGTTAGGTATTATGTTCTTTTTAACTGCGTCAATAGGTGTTTTCTTGTATTCTGTTGGATAGGGACCATGTTCGGCAATTTCGTCAACCCACATGCTACTATTTTCCGGACCACAATAACTGCACTTAAAATTACAAGTGTTGTCAAATGCAACATCTAATATTTTTGGAAATGCTTGTAATGATTTAATAGTTTCGTTTGGGTCAACATTTAAATTATTAATTAATCCGTTACTTTTTATTATCCTATCACTAACTAATCCCTGGTCCTCTTTCTTCCAACAATAACTGCACTCACTTGGGCGTTCACCATCTAACATTTGTTGTCTAAACTCTTGCACTTCGTCTGTATTAGTTAACGCACTAGGATCGTCTTTTAACTTTTCTATATTAATTTTACGTGGAATACAGTGATGACAACTATATGCAGTACCGTTATATAGGCGTAAATTAGTTCGATGCCATTTTGCCATACAAAAGCTAGGGCTTATAGCCGAAAGAACGTTTTCAAGATCGGGAATATTCATATAACTACTTATCATTAAAATGCATATATAAATACATTTATGATAACTAATGAAGACAAGGCAAAAATTAAATTTAGCTATTTAGAAAAATTTCAAGATGGCACAATTCCTATGCCAAAAATGTTAGATGTAGTTTGCGAAACTCAATTAGCAGCACTAGGTGATTTTGTTCCTTTAAATATAAAAATAAATCTTGGTAATTTTAAACACGAAATTTCAAAATACGATAATAAATGGGTTCCGTACCTAGCAAGAGAAGGCGAACAGAATGATCGTGAAGGTTTAAATTACGTAGGACTTGAGGGAGATACTCCGTATGATAGTATTAGTTTACCAGAAGTACGTAAGCGCACTGGTAGATTAAATTTAAAAGAAACTGATTTTACAGTACCAACTGAGTTATATGAAACATTGCCAAGTCTAAAACCTATTACAGGTATTTGGCCACAACTTGCAAGATGTACTCTTGTTAAAGTAAACAAAGGCGGCTGGTTTCCGTATCATCGCGATAGTGTATTAATTAATAGAAAAACATTTAGAGTGATTGCTTTTTTAACTAATACTGGTCCTGAGAGTTATCAGTGGGAACATGATTATACAATGCGTACTATTGAACAGGGCAGGTGCTATTATGTAAACACACAAAAAGCACATAGGACACACAGCTACGTGCATGACAGTATACATTTAGTTATGAATATACCTAAGACTATGGAAAATGTATTTAGATTAATGGATATACTACGACACGGTGAAACATAATGGGCATAGTTACTAAAACTGTTCGACGTGATCAACATATACATAAACTAAAAGAAAGAATGTCACCTGCTTATAGTATAGAAAATTTTTTATCTACACAGGAGTTAAATGAACTATATAGTTTGTGGAACAGCAAACAAGAATGTGCTATTACAAAAAACACTGGTCCTATTACAGTAAATTTAAAAGACATTAGCGATTCTGATATTATTAAGTGTGTAATAAAAAAAATACAAAAACAAATTGGTGATGAATGTAGATGTTGGGGCGGACAATTTTTCTATACTAATGTTCCTTATGTAATACATAACGATGATGATGCACACACATTTCCAGATGCATTTAAAGCTGTTAGTATGCCTATTAAAGTGTGGCCTGAAGATAAAGAAAGTTCATTAACTGAATTAGTATGTTTTGAACAAGCATATTTTGAAGGTCCGTCAAAGTTTTTTAATGGTGGTCCTGAGCAAGAAACATATTATAATGTTGCTGTATATGATTATGAATATGTGCATAACTTAAAAGAACAATCAATACCAAAGATAATAACAGATAAATTATTACCACATCTAAAAACAGAATGGTTACAAGGATTAAGTATAGATAATAAATTTAAATGGCAATTAGGTAACGCAATAGTTTTTGACTCTCTTAAATTACATGCAAGTACAGATTTTAGAAAAAAGGGCATACAAGGAAAGTTAGGATTAAGTCTTTTCTTTGAAAAGGCAATATGAGATTAGAAACTTTTACACACAACACAATAAATGAAAAACAACACGATGCATTAGTTAGTTTATCTAAGTATGCAAGCACACTTGATGATCCTGCTGCTAAAAATTATGTGGTAGATAATTGGAAAGAAAATACACATACCCTATTATATGCTTTTTACATAAAGCAAAGATTTGATATATTTAATATATTATATCATGATGATAATCCTATAGCAATGGCTGGAGCATATGTGTTTAACTATCAACCAATAATTGGAGTAAGAACATTTACACACTTAGACTTTCGCGGTGGCGGTTATTGGTGTCAAGCAAGACACATACTACCTGCACAAATAGATTACTATGATAAACAAAACTTTAAAAAAGTATGGCTTACTTTCAATAGCTATAATTATAAACTTGTAAATTTTTTAAAACGTATAAGTGAAGGCAAAGCTAGTCATTTCGGCGCAGGAAAAGATAGTCCTAAAAATTTATATAAACATCTTAAATGGCACGACGAAATAAAAATTATTCAGTATACTGATCAAATAGTAGCCGAGTTAGACATTGCATCATACAAAGATACGCACTCACTATAACTTTTTCCAATTAACGTAATATATGCAAATAGTGTTTTTCCTTGACCCATTGCAGCATGTGGTAATGTTGTATTAAGTAACACTGGCTGATATAATTTGTGTTCTATAGAATCTAACCATTTATCTTGAGACATATATTTGGATAACGATTTATCGTCTACGTGACTAGTCTTAAAACAATTAACTGAATCCTCTTTGTTTAATTTAGGCCAAAATGTTAATCTATTTTTTAAATTTCCATATAACGGAAATGCAAGATTACAATACCGTTGATGACTTTTTGATTTTTTATAGTTTGTATCAGTATGTATTTGGCTTATGTTTTCAGACTGTATTATAGAAAAAAAGAAATTATCAAATGTAAAATGTCGGTTTACAATTTCGTCTATTTGAATCTTTGTATTACCTTGAAATGATTTCATAGGTAAGCGTAGCTGATTGTAAATTTCTTCACGCCCGTTCTCTTTATAGTCTTTGTGATTATAAAGATTAATAGATGAAATTTCTTTAGCAAAATTTGAAAATTGAGGATAAATTTTGTAATACTTGTGCATGTTGTTATTTAACCATGTGTCTTGCTGTATATTATACCGATAAATATATTTATAAAGGACGCATTTATGGAAAAATATTTAGTATCAGATTGTCCTTCAGTGTGGACAATGCATGATTGGTTAATTAAAGCAACTAAACTTAATACTCATTTAGTTGAATCCTCAGTCAAAGACGTTGAACTATCATTAAATTGTGATGTTAATAAATTACAATCATCAGTTCTTTCAATATTAGAAACTTATAAACCTATTGGATGGCAAACAAAGGATTATGGTGTTTCGGATTATTATACAAGTATCAGTTTAAGGGCCAATGAAAATCATCAAGAAGATATAGATGAAATATATAGTAGTATCGGCTCACATAAAAATAATGTAGATGAATTTTTTTACAATCAAACTCATAATCATAAATTTCTTAAAAATAGTTATTATGATACGTATGCTTTCACTAAGCCAACGGCACCTAGTCAAATAGGCGAATTGGGAAACTTTTTATCAAAAATTAAACGCACAATTATTCGAAGTAGAATTAGCACAATTAGCGGCGAAGGCGGAGAAACGCCTGCGTTTGCTGGGTGGCATCGCGACGAATCTATTTTTATTAATTTACGAATTAATGTTCCAATAACTACAAGCAATGACTTTTATTTTGAAATGGAAAATCGAAAGCCTTATCATTTATCTATTGGAAATGCATATAGTTGGGATACTAATATTTCTCATCGAGTATTTGTAGACAAAAAAACAACTAATCGTCGTACACATTTAGTAATAGGATGTAGTCCTTGGTTTGATTATAACCAAGATGATCAGTCTTGGTCACCTAACAAATTTTTTGGTAAAAAGCATCCTTTTGATATGCTTATGGATGGCGACATTTTATCAAATGAGCTTATAGGCTCTTAATTATTCGCTAAATATATTCATGAAGGACCTATTTAGAGCAAATACATCGTATTTTCCGTATATACAGGCAATTGCAACAGCATTAATAATTTATATGCTATTTGCAGCGCCAGCAGCAGAGTGGTGGCTAGTGAGTCTTGGAATGTATTTTTTAACAGGATGTTTAGGAATCACTATTACCTTTCATCGGTATTTGACTCATAATACTTTTAAATTCCGTTATAAGTGGATGGAATATATTTTTACATTTTTTGGTGCTATAGGCGGTACGGGTAGCAGTATTGGTTGGGTAGCAGTACATAATGCACATCATAAAAATAGTGACAACGACGGAGATCCACATAGTCCTCACAACGGGTTTTGGAATGTAATAATACCAAAATATGATTTTGAAATGAACAAATGGGCAGTACGTAGACTTATTACTAATAAATTTCATCTTGTACTACACAACTATTATTATTTAATATTATTATTGTGGTTAACAATTCTTTATGTAGCAGGCGGCATAAACATATTAATTTTCGCAGGCATTATTCCAATGGGCATACAAATATGGGCAAGTGTACTAAGCAATTACGGCAATCACACATGGGGTTATCGTAACTTTAATACCACCGAAGGTAGTAAAAATACTTGGTGGCTAGCAGCAATCACCTGGGGTGAAGGCTGGCACAACAATCATCATGCAAAGCCTTGGAAATGGAATTTTTCTTATAAATGGTGGGAATTAGATCCAAGTGCATGGGTAATTAAACTGGTTAAAAATTAAATGTATCATGCTATAATCTTTACAGGATTACATCAAGTTGATCGATCCTATTACAGGCCTCTCGGCGCATATAGAATTAGATCTGAATTAGAGTCATTAGGTTATAATGTAAAAGTACTGGAACATTTTCATCACTTAACTGACGAACATATTGAACAGGCTTTAGACAAATATGTTGGAAAAGAAACATTATGGGTCGGTTTTAGTACAACATTTATTAATACATCAACATTATTAAAAGATAGAACAGAATTTTTTACACAGCAGCGACAAAAACATAATGTACCGTTTGTCGTAGGCGGAGCAAAAAGTATTGTAGAATTTTTACCATTTGCTGATGCGTTTATTACTGGTTATGCAGACAATGCCGCAGTAGCTATTACAGATTACTATGCTGGTAAAGGGCCTGAGCCTCAATGGTCCAACTATAAAGGTGCAAAACTAATTAATAGTAATCATCAATACGATAGAAAAGATTTATCAAACATTGGTGTTATATGGAAACCAGAAGATCATATTAATCCTATGCAATCATTACCAATGGAAATTGCAAGAGGTTGTATTTTTAATTGTGCATTTTGTAATTTTCCATTAAACAATAAAAAGAAATTTGACTATGTTAGAGTTAAAGATGATATGTATGCAGAGTTTATGCGTAACTACGAAGATTTCGGTGTAACAAACTATTGGTTTATGGACGATACGTATAACGATAGTATGCATAAGTTAGAATTAATGCACGATGTTATTACTAGTTTACCGTTTAAAATAAACTACGACACTTATATCAAACCAGAATTAGTTTCTCGCTGGCCGGATCAAGTTGCACTATTAGCTGAAACAGGTCTTAGAGGCGCAAGCCTTGGAGTTGAGAGTTTAAACAGAGAAGCTCGTCAGGCAGTACAAAAAGGTGCTGATGCTGACAAAGTATTAGATGTTATCTCAGCTCTTAAATCGGCTAACAATCGCCAAATAAAAATACAATGTAATTTTATTGTAGGTTTACCACATGAATCTATAGAAAGTATTTGGCAAACACACGAAACTGTAATTAACAACGATGACATTGATTGGTGGAATTGGTATCCGTTACAAATACATTCTAAAGATCATTATGAATATCATTCTCCAATAGATAGAGATCCAAAAAAATATGGCTATGAAGTTGCAGATACAGTAAAGTTAATTAAAAGTAATTTTGTTGGTGATAATATTTGGATGGGATTTTGGAAAAATGACAAAATGAATTCTATGCAAGCTAAAAATCTTTCTACTAAGCTACGTGCAATGGATGAACCCTTACAAAAAGTAGCAGGTTGGAACTGTGGAAGTTATGCAAGTTTAGGATTAGACATAGACAAGCATTATGAAGAACACGACGGATTAATACAAAAAATGCCAATTGAAGATATGAAAAAAGCAAAAGATATTTTAGTAGAAGATTATATTCAAAGCGAAATAACGTAGTCTTTATATTTTTTTAAACTTTGATTTAGTATTACACGATGTTTTTCACTGTCTAACTCACCTGAAATAGTCATTATAATTTTTCTAACATTGCCAGTCGGCAAATCAGATGCATGTAATGCATCGTAGTTATTAACAGCAAACCACTTAGTTAAATGATTAGGATGGTTAATGTATATCTTATTAGGTACGTCTTTTTCTTTTTGAAAATACATTAATGGTTCGTCGTATACCATATATGCTTTATAAGAATTTGGTTGATCTTTAAAATCAATTTCGGGTTGTGAAGTTCTATCTCGGTGTAATGCACACGGTAGTTTTTGTTCTAAGAAATTAATATATCTAATTGTATTAAAGGGTAGTTCATTTTCAACTATATATTTTAAATTAGGTATTATTTTTAATAATTGTTGATTCCATCCTCGGTCTACGTGATACGCAAAACTTATTAACCACGGCGAAATAAAATTATCAGCATGTCCACCTTTATCTCGTTTACGAGTAGCTTCGTGCCAAGATATAAATTCTTCTCTATCAACGATCATTTCAGGTAAGTCAAGTGGTGTATAAAGTGCTAGTACCATATTTGATATTCCTTGTATTCGTTTGTACTTTTATCAAATAAGTCAAATAGTTTGTTTTTGTCATATTCACCTATAATAGAACAAGTTATTCTACTACCAGTCGGCGTAGGATTTTTATCTACGCCGTGCCACGCTCTGTAACTGTTCAGCATCCATGCACAGCGTTCTTGCGGAAAATTTGCATATATTTTTTCATCCTTGCAATAATCTAATGGATCACGTTTTTCAGTTAAAGGATTTCCGTCCTCATCCTCCATGGTGCGCATTTTTATATCATCGGTGTTTTTTGTCCTACTAAAGTATAATGCATCTTTATTTTTGTTTTTAAGATAAAATCGCATACCCCAAAAACTATCAGGATCAGTATGTAAATTTACTTCAGCTCCACCTAGTTGATTCAAAAAGCTAATACTTTTTGCTTGTGTAAAAGGAAACAATTCTAAATATTCAACTAATTCAGGAAACTGTTTATCAAAGTCACATATCCACGGATTAGAAGTATTATAAGTATTCCACCATTTAGCCCAACTTACATGCCAACTATACCCTCCGTATAATTTAGCACTGTTTTGTTTGTTTTGATTATGCTTTAGCATATATTCTTTTTGCTCAGCATGCCATGAAATAAATTTATCAGTACTAACATCAGGCGGTTCTGGCAAGCTCAATGGAGAAAAAATTAAATTACGCCAATCCATTATTTTTTACCAAATACTCTTATTTGTATTCTTGGACTAGTTATTTCTGTTGTGCAATGTTTCAGCGCATCATTAAAGTGCCAACACTTATATTTGCTTTCGTCTACTGTTTGTAATCCTTGTGGTGATCTATATTGTAAATTTCCACCACCGTCAGAAACATTTAAAGTAATACTAACTCCGCCTGCTCGATAATATTTTATATTATCTTTTACTTGTGCATCTACGTGTACAATACCCTTACTAGGTGGAGTTTGTCCTACTAAGCGTACACAACTTATGTATGATAAGTTTAGTCCGTTTACTATATCTATTAGACTTTGAGGAGTATCTTTTTTCCATTGCCAAGGCGTGTCATAAACATGCCATACAGGTTTTCGACCTTCCGGAGTGTCTACAAAACTTTTGTCTTCAGTTTCAATAATACCGGGTATATGTGTAAAGTTGTATGTAACAAAAGTATTAAATTTACCATCAATTATATTACCCTTATCGTCGTAATGAATTACATCGTTGTATTCATCAAAAAAACCATCTTGATCATATTTACTTCTACCATTATTGTAAATAACAGTAGCAAGAAAACTTTTATCAAAAATGTCCATACTACATAAATCATTAAATAACATATGTTGATCAAAGTCGTATTGAATAGGCTCAAAGTGTATCATAATGTATTTATGGAGGATTCATGTTACAGTTAACTCATCGTGATTATTTTCAAACTACAGGAACCGGTAATAATTGGACTGTGCAATTAAAAAGATGTTCTAAAAAAATACTGTATACATACCACGAAGAATTAATTGATGCTGCTAGGTTAATACATAGTGAAGCAGATAGTCCTATTACACTATTATTTAGTGGTGGCATAGATAGCGAATATATGTTGAATATATTTCAAAGAGCAAACATTCCATTTAGCGTTGCTATTATAAGTTATGGAAAGTATAACGAGCATGATACTAACTGGGCATTTCGTTATTGTAATAGCAGATCTATAAATCCAACTATAGTTGACATTGACATCGATAAGTTTATATCTAATGGAGATATATACACAATTGCTAATAGTGTACAATGTGCTGCTTATCAAATACCAAGTATAATGAGTGGTATATCTAAATTAGATGGTACTGTAGTAATGGCAAACGGAGAACCGTATATTAAAAACTTTGATGGAGTTTGGAAATATGAAGAAACTGAACGTGTAAATAGTTACATGCGATGGTTTAAAAATAACAGCATTGACGGAACTCCTGATTTTTTACGTTATACCCCCGAAGCAACATTAAGTTTTTTATATGATCCTACAGTAATAGAACTCACAACAAATAAATGTCCAGGCAAGTTGAGTACTAGAACAAGTAAGCATAAAATATTTTCACAAGATTACAATATTGAACCGCGTCCTAAGTATACAGGATGGGAACAAATTGAAAAACTTAAAATTTTTAAAGAGGTTACAGAAAATTTTCAACAACTTAAAGATAATCATAACGGCGTATTTGAACTTGAAGTTAGTTTATTAAAGAATATGTTAGCTGCTTAATATAGCATCTTTGCGTTCGTGTGCAATGATAGGTTCTTCGTTATTAGTTGCAAAATTTGCAAAATCTTCGAATGTAATTTCTTCTACAATTGATTCAATATGATCAGCGTCTGATTCTAAAACGTCTCTAGCAGTTTGGAAAGTGGTTAGTGCAGCATCGGAATCTAAAATATATGTAATATGATTTACATTATCAATTTTTTCCATATGTCTAAACCAAATATCGCCGCTGTCGACCATTGTCGATAGACATCTAACCATTGTTTCTAGTTCAGCATCGCTAAAATTATCTAATTTATTTTTGTAAAAATCTTCAAATGTTGGCGAACCGTCATGGGTAAATTTTAAAATGATTTTTTTCATTATATGTCTCCTATAACATATTTATCAATAAGTACATTATGGAAGAATATAATAAGAAAGGATTTGAAATATTACACAATATTTTTGATCCGACACAACTTAAACAAGAAGCGCAGAATCTTAAAACGCTTAATAACGAACAAGTTATATACGAAACTAATGGTGCAGTTAGGAGTGTGTTTGCTCCGCATTGGGCTAGTGATGTTGTTAGAGATTTTGTATATATTAATCCTATAATACCAAATGTTAAAGAAATACTAGGCAATAACTTATATTTACATCAAGTACATTTTAATTACAAAACAGCAAACACAGGCGGCGAATACGCATGGCATAGTGATTATACATTTTGGAAAGCTCACGATGGTATGCAGTCTATGGATGCAATTAGTGTATTATTTTTGCTAGATGATATGACTATTGAAAATGGGCCGCTAGAAATAGTTGAAGGTAGTCATAATATACCTGTGCATAAGAAAAACAAAAATCAATGGACTATTGCACATGATAGCAGCGAAACTGATGGTATAATAACAGATGAAATGGTGTCTAAGACGCAATTTAAGCGTCATACAGCGGTGGGCAAAGCTGGAGATGTCATATTGATGCATGCCAACAGTTGGCATAAAAGTGCAAAGAATACTAGCAATTTTGATAGAAATATACTATTTGTATGCTATAATAGATTAGATAATGCAATTACATCTAATATTAGACCTAATCATATTGTATTAACAGATTTCTCTCTTATACCTTGAGAAACTATCTTCCATTTTTCTTCTGCTATATTTAGATGTACGTCTGAAGTAACAGCATACCCTTTAAAATTCATAAGTAAGTCTAATCTAGTCATATATGATTGATCTGCTGGTAATACTAATTCATCTGCTACATCATCGCCTACATATTCAAAACTAGCCTCTCCTTTAGGTATGTCAAAGTATCGAAATACTACACACTTTTTTAAATTAATTTCTGTTTTATCGTTGCGTAATAAACTGTCTAGCACTATTTGATTATAGTTTATATTAGAACTATACTTAATTAGCACTTGCGCACTAACACTTAATCTTGGACTAAAGTCTACTAGATAAAACTCTCCGTTACTAAAAATAAAATCAGCCATCCAAACACAATTATCTAACTCGAGTTTTCCTATCAAATTAGCAATATGATTTTTTAATACATCATCTACATCTAGGTTTGGCATTAATATAAAACCAACTTCAGCTCTGTACGGTAATGGGCTTGATTCAATAGTATACGATATATCAAACAATATAGTATTGTTTACTACTCTGCCTGCACAACTAATAGTCATACCATCGATAAAATCCTGGAATATGTAATGCTTTCCTAAATCATTGTATTGTATATCTTCGCCGCTTGCAAAAAAGAAATATTCGCTATAATCCTTTAATACTTTTATACCAATACTACCTGTTCCGTTCACTGGTTTAGCAATTATGGGGTATTCTGCTTTTTTAATATCAGTATATGTTCTTGGTACAGGAATACCTAAAGATCGAGCAATTTCTGTATATACTTGTTTATCACAAAGGATATTTTTTTGTTTTTTAGTAAAACCCAAGTATTCATAAAGATACGGAAATAACATATCATTATATAGAGGAAACAATATATCAATATTTTTATCTTTAGCAAATGCTAATATTTGATCTGTTAAATCTTGTCTATCTGTATCATAGATATCGATATGTTCTATAATAGAAGGCGCAACATCTGTAGCAATTTTTTTAGAAAACTCATGTCCTAGTCCTCTAAATGAATATAAATTTTCTGATGTTAATTCATCTACAGCATATCTAGTGTTGTTAGAATAATTAATTAAAACATTAGCCATATGTATAATATCTTTCTAGATCGTTCTCAACCATAGCACTTTGTTTTAGAGAAAGTTCTCTAATAAAACAATCGTAGTTTAAAGTTTTATTTTGCATCATGTAATCATATAATGGAACACCTGTACGGGCACCTGCTTTAATAACTGCTCGTGTAGCTATGTCATAGTCCTTAAATACTTTTTCTAATCTTAATCCATAAAATGTCATATTTCTATAATTGTCAGTATTATAATTTCCAGTTGATAGACTTTTTTCAGTCCTAGCATTTCTTAAAATCCAGTAACTGCAAATTCCTTTTTTCTGAGTATATGGATGAATAGTATTAAATAAGGTTGTAATTGTTCTAAAAGATTTTCTAAGATCCATAGGTATATTTGTAACAGTGTCTATTATTGCCCACGGCATATTTGGAGTATAGTTGAGAGCGCAAGTCATAAGAATTTTTTCATCTTCAAAAACTGCAAAAATTTCTCTATCGTTTTCTATATATGGAATAGAATTCCATAATACATCTGAAGATAATTCCGGTCGGCTGGACATTGCTTTTTGTAAAAATGTATCAAACTGATTTTTATGTGAGCTGTCTAATTTAATAACCGTATTCATTTAATTTAATATGCTCCCAACAAGGTGCAATCATACCATCTTCTGTAAGACGACCTCGATTCATACTATTGTTAATACCACCGTCACTTAAATCATCTTCTTCATTCCAATTAATTAAGCGGATATATACACTTCGATATTCAAAAAGATAACTTTCACCGTAGTTGTTTACTGTAATTTTATTTGTACCTGACTCTACTCGTTGTGACATAATTACACTTTTTGGTATGTTTAGTTGGCTACTAGCAACATCAACAAGTTCGTCAAAACTCATAGTATTACCTTGCATATATCGTCCTAAGTCGCCTATATTTTTAACCCTAAGTACAGGTTTTACTTTTGGATTATACTTGTCAGTTAAGTCTGCAACTACATCAGCTTGACGTTTTAGTGTATGTTCATTTACGCCCTTTGCAATAATAGTACCAGTGTTAATTATAAATCCTGGTATCTTAAAACAATTTTCTAATGCTTGCATTTTTAAATCATGTGCATGACTATGATTATCTATTTTTTCGTAAATTTCTTTTTCGTCTGCACCATTCATACTAATTAGTATCATACGTAATCCAGCATCACGTAATTCTTGACAATACTTTAAACTAGCAAGTTTTAACCCATTAGTAGTTACACTTGGACGATGTCCGTATTTAAAAACTTCTTTAATAATATCAGTTAAGTCTTTACGTAATGTTGGCTCAGCACCAATTAAACGTATATAAGTACGTTGTGGTAATTTCTTTAAAACATCATACAGCATGTTTTCATTCATGTCAGGAATAGTTCTGTTAGGAAGATAACAGTTAAAGCAATCCATATTACATCTGTGTGTAAGATCTACAAAAATTACTTTAAAATGATTGTCTTCAGGTTTTAATTCGTAATAATTTATTTTCGTCATTTTTTAATTGCCCATATAATTGGAGCCATTGGATCAAATTTTCCAAACCGCCAACTCCTAACACTGTTATGATGATTTAGATGATAACTTTCACCGCTTGTTATTACATTTAGTAATGGTATATTATTAGGTTTACCGTTCCAGTGATTAATACTATTAACAACACCTGTAGCATAAAATACATATACTGCTGGTATACTGTAAAAATATGCAGTATAGACAGGTCCTAGTGCAATTAAACTTAAAACAAACGCACCAAACAGTAATTCAAAGTAATACTTATGTTGTAATTTTAAAGATTTGTCATTTAATAAAGTTTTTACATATTTTGGCTTTATATCGTACCTACTCCAAAGATGAAATAAAGTTCTTAGTTTGCCATTATATTTTGGACTATGAGGATCGTAATCAGTGTCACTGTTTGCGTGATGTTCTCGATGTATTCCAACCCAAGTAATTGCACTTCCTACACTACTTAATGTTCCGATAGCAAGTAGTAAATATTTTATTGGTGTATAAACTTCAAAACTTTTATGTGCAAAAAATCTATGGTAGCCAATACTTATTCCAATGCCACCAAACAGAAATCCAATTACATAAGACAGCAGTATGTAGTTAAGAGAAAATGCAGTATATAATGCATATGCTCCTAAAATGTGATTTATAACTAATAAACTTCTAATTTTTACATTAGTGCTTATATCCAAAACTGTGTTCTCCATAATTCACGTTCACCTTCGAACGCATGTCTCCTATGCATATAACGAAGATTATCATAAATTAGTATATCATTATCTTGCCAATGATGTTCGTATATATCTTGTTCGCAATGCTCTATTAATTTACTAATATCAATGTCTGTTTGTAATGTACCTGGACTAAAGTACATAACAATATCACCTGTAGCATGATGTAGATGCGCAAATTTTCTTGAAACTTTTGCTTTTTCTAATATCTTTAACATTCTCGGAGTAAAACAACTTTCGTGCAAATCTTGCGGTGGAAAATACTCACCTATGACATTACGTAAATATTCTTTGTCTTCGTAGCGTTCGTATGCTTTACGCATGTCCACAAAATCAGTTGTGCTCAAATGTCCATTTTTGTGATTGTATAATGTAGTTCCAAAATAATTGCCTGCACCATAACTCCAGTCGTTGTGCCAGTCTACGTCTGTGTTACTAAACAAGCCCTTATCACTGACATACTGTACGTGACGTTCGTTGTCTAATGTATGACGCTTTGCAATTAACGGTTTGTTTATTTTTATTTTTTTAAATTCTTCTAATGACAACGGTTTATCACATTTAATGTGTATAAGACCGTGAACTAACAATTCTTTACGTAAATTGAAGTCACTTATATTAGATAAATGGGTAACTAGCATATTAAAGTATATTACTCCAATTCGAACACATACGATGTAACAAACGTTTGCTAGTATCACTACCTGGTCTACGATGTAGGGTTACAATTTGATCCATCCAAACAATCTCTCCGTCTTGCCACATATGTTTATAAACATACTTATCCTGCCAAAGATGCTTTACTAAATGATTATAGAGAGTTTCAAACTCGTCTTGTGTATAATCCTTAAAGCCTACAATACTAGTCCACGGAAAGTGCATACCTATTGCTCCGTTTGGAGCAGTTGCAATTACAGGCATTTCTGTATTGTCTTCAGGAACAAGTTGCAAGTTAGTAATCAGTGCCTGCGAATCAGAAGTTCCTCTACTAACTCTATCTCGCTCAAATGTATGTATAGCAATTAATTGTTCAACTTCACTTCTTGTGCTACTATCTAAATCATTTAGTGCATCTACTGTTTGTAAAAACTCTGTACAACTACCTTCGGTGCCTTCTACACCTTGTAATCCAATTAGAGGAGCATAACCATTGTTGTCACTTTGTTGATTACTATGCCAGTCAAGTTCGCCATCTGCAAACATTCCTGTTCTATTGCCCTTTTCGTCCTTAATGCCTGTTACTCTAATCATTCCTGGCAAATCGGCAAAGCCTTTACGCATTGCTTTCATGTCTTTTGCTGTGTCTAAATACAGCTTGTTCCAACCTTCTGCTTTTACACGTTCTTCTAGCCTTTTGCCAGCATCAGATTGTACTGCATCCCCCCAGCGTGTTTGTATGTATTGAAACCTCTCAGGTGTAACACTAGCACATTCAGCACTAACTTTAACAACTAGTTCGTTAAAAACTAGTTTGCCTAGTTCCATCAAATCATCATCGCTTGCAGTAGCAAGATTAATATCAACTACTTCGGCACCTAAATCTCCAAAACCAGATATGTCTAAAGTTTTCATGTATTTTCCTATTCATATTTTTGTTGTGATTCTATAGTATTGTACTTATTACAAAAAACAACATTTGCACCTTGAAATGAATCTGAAGATTGATATGCTATAACAACACACTTATCGCCTATTTCACCTAAACGGGCACCGCCACCATTAAGTTCAAATGAACCTTTTGGTCCTGGCACAGCATACGTAGTCCATCGATGACCTGTATGTAAATTAACTATATCAACTTTTTGGTAAGGGTCAATGTTACTTGCATTGAGAAGATATTGATCTATAGTTACACTACCGTGATAGTCTATAGACTTTGCAGTTACATTTATATTGTGGAGTTTTGATTGTACATATTCTTTCATACGTACAGTATAACACTATTTTTAGTTTAAGTCAACCCACGCTGCACCAGTGTAACCTTGGAACTTAGTACCTGTTGCATTAAATATCATCATACCAGCTACTGGAGAAGTAATTGCTGCATCTCTTGTTGCATCGTCTGCATATGAAACTAGTTGTGCTGCACCACCAAATTCAGTAGTTAATGTATCTGCATGAATACTTAGACCTATTTCTGGATCACCAGCTGCATCTGTAGTAAATATTTCAACGCTTCCTGGTACACGGTTAGCTTCAACTGTTCCAGCGGATAAAATTCTTAAACCGCCTGCTGATTTAAATCCAGCACCATTCCATCCTGTTGCAGTGTATGCACCAAGAACGTCACCTGATTGTACTAATGTTGGAGCTGCCTTTGTACCTCTACTTCTTAAGAACGTATATGCAGCACCACCGTCACCATCTACTGAGTGATAAACCATTACAGCCGCACCTTGTGCAGTTGAAGTATAAGTTGTTAATGTTGCATCAGGGTTTGATGTAACATTTGCTCCACCAATTTGTACGTTTCTTAAACTCTGTACAACACCGCTTGTGTTAGCTGTAGAAAGTACTAATGATGTTGCCGAAGCATCATGTGTTTGTATAAAATTAGGAAAAGCGCCACCACTTAATTGTATACCTTCAGAACGTATTCTACCACTTGATTCTACGTCTACTGCACTAACTTTACTATTAACACCGTCTACAATTGCTGTTGAATCATCGCCGAACACACTACCTGTTACATCACCGTCAAATGTACCAGAATGATTGCCTATAGCATTACCAATTAAGTTACCAACTACATCACCAGTTACATCACCAGTTACATCACCAGTTACATCACCAATTAAGTCACCAAGTACATCACCAGTTAAGTCACCTTCGAATGTACCATCGTCGGTATTAACCATTATAGTTGAATCGTCGGCAACAATATTAATCTTATAATTTTGTTGCTCTAAAAACGTATCCGACGGACTTTGTGCTGTAAAATTAAATCCGTCATATGTAAGAACATCACCAAAGTTTGGATTGCTTACACCAAATACACCAGTTAAATCTTCTAAACTTAGCAAAGATGTTTTAGCTGTTGGTACATAGTTTGTACCGTCGTTTACTAAAACAGCACCAACACCAACTGGGTTTGATGTAAGATCTACATCATTCAGTTCGTCTAAGTTTGTTGCACCTTGATTAACTTGACTAATGTTAACTGGTTCAAATCTACTATTATCGCTATTATATTTTAATATTTGATTATCTGCAACACCTGCTGTACTAACATCGGACAAATCATTTAGTTCACTAACAGTTGTGTCAGTGTCAATAATGTTACCACCTACTGTGGATCCGTCACCAATATAAACTTTTTTAGTATCGGTTGTGTAGACTAACTCGCCTTCGGCTGGGGTAATCGCTAATCTTTCTGCATCTGTGCCGCGTCTTAGACGTAATGCCATGTGTCAACTCCTGGAATAATCTTGTTACTAGTATTTATACAATTTTTAAGATTAACCAACTTTCTATTTGCGTTTCTTCATAAAACTTTTGGTTCTACGCTTAACATCATCGACTACTTTTGATGTATTTAATCTAAAATCTACATGTGATATTTCTTCATCATATTGTGCTAAGAATGTTTCTAAGCTAGATTCTAAATTATTTATATTTTCTTTTGTACCTAAAGATTGTTTATCCATGTCGATATCCCAAATTTTTCCATCATGGAAGTATACTCTTATATTATGGATATAATCGATAGGTACTGCTTTAATCTCAACATCGCTAAAAACTTCTGGCCAATGTTTGATAACTTCGGGCGGGAGCTTGTTCTTAGGCACTCTCTTCAGTCTTCGTTTTAGCTGTCTTTTTCTTTATAGTTGGAACAAGTTCTTCAGCTTGAGCCCGTAACGCCTTTGCCTCTTTATACAAAGCATCAGCCTGCGAACGATATTTTGCAGCAAGTGCTTCGTCAGTTAGTACATCGCTGGCTGCGGTGTTAGAGGATCCAGCAGCAACTTCTTCTGCTGTTAATGTTCGTTCAGTAGCTTCTTTTGCTGGCTGTACAGTTTTGCCTTGTGCATCTTTTGGAGCCAAGTCAGCTACAGTAACACCGCGTTGTTGTGCAATAACTTCGTTTAACTCAGACAACAAAATTCTTGTATTTGAGTTAGGAATCATTTCAACCTCTTTAGTTTCTACTTTAACCATCTTTCCAGTTTTATGAAAAGAAGCAAGCATATTTCTGCCATCTGGCAAACGAGTACGCATCATAGCAGTAGCTAAATCTTCTTCGTTTTGTCCAGAATCAGACTCAACTAATTTAATTAACGAGTCGTGATCAGCTGCTTCTAAATTTTCTGTAGTAACAACTACGCAATGATCAGGCTCGCCTGGCACTACTTTGTATGCTACTACTACTTTTCTCTTGTTTTGAGTCATTCGACCTACATGTTTTAACATATTTTTCTCCTAACCTTGCGGTTGTTGTGATTGCGACTGTGATACTGCATTTAGAAATGTTTCTAATTTAGTATAAGTTTGACCAACAGTCATCATTTCATTTGGCTTAAAAGCACCTCGCTGACTTGCTACATCGATAATACTCTTAAGTGCAGTTAAGTCTTGAACAGTTAAATCGGGTGCTGTTGATTGTGCTTCTTCCTGAGGAGCAGGTGCTGTAACTTGTTCTTCAGGTGCAATATTTTTTTCTTCGCTCATAAAGTTCTCCTATATTATATATATGCGCAGTTTATTTATTTGTACTTCAAATGTGGACACGCTAACATGAAATAACTCATGTCTTTAGATTCTTCAAACCCAACTGTTATAACACTTATAAGTTTGTTATTATCATCTAAGCTAACATTCTTACCAATATAAAATCTATTCTTTAGATATTTTTCAATCCATTTTGAAAGACTGTCTTCAATATTATACATCATTGGTAAATTAACATATTCAAAGTGCGGAGGAGCATGTTTTACTTTCCGCACGTCAAATATGTTTAATGGATTTGGAGTTTTTTGTTTTATCATGCTGCCTGATCGTAATGTACAGTTGTACCAAATGGTCCTTGTAAACTCTTATCCGAATTAGAATGAATTAAAAATACTGTATCACAGTAGTCTGGATCACCCCAACTGTCCCAAGCATAACCGTCTGTAAACATAATAAACTTCTTAGGTTGAATGTCCTGTTCTTTCATATAAGACCAATTAGCCATAAAGTCAGTGCCGCCGCCACCCATAACTTCGTAGTCTTCTAAGTTTTCACCATTGTCTGATGTAAAGTCGGCTTCGTTATATACCTTAGTATCAAAGCACCAAATTTTAATATTGTAGTCTTGATACTCGTCCATTATGCCTTTTACTTCACTTAGGAAGTCTTTAGCTTGTGCATTGCCAATCGAGCCGCTCATATCAATACTAACACAAATGTCAATAGTTTCGTCAAAGTTCATACCCGGAAGTATAGCACCGCTCATTTGGCCTTTACGTGAAGGTCGACTAAATGTAAAGTCATTTTTAATAGTTGACTGAATTTGTTGACGCAGTATTTCGCGCCAGTTCATTTTAGGTTCTGTTAGATCCTTAATCATACGTGCAACACCTGCAGGAGTATTACCTGCGCCTGCGCTTTGTGCTGCCGAAATCATATTTTCTTTTACTTCGTCGCGTATTTTACGTAGATCCTCTTTGGAATATTTAGGACGTTTCTTTGAAACATCATTTCCGTTGCCGTCTTTGCCTTCTTCGCCGGCATCTCCTTCGGTGCCTTCGCCTTCCCAATCGAGATGTTCGTCAAGCAATTCACCTAGTTGCTCTAGTTCTTGTTCATCATATTTGTTAAAAATATCTTCGTATACTTCTTCTGACATCCATCCTTCATATTTAAAGTCTTGGAAACAATCTACAAGTTTAGGTATTTCTCCAATGCGATCACGTACTAGTGTATTGTTTACAATATAGTCACATGCAATGTTGTGTATTTGGGGATGTCGATCTTGTCTACGTTCTAAATGATCAAATACACAGTGTAATATTTCATGGGCAATAACAAACTCAATCTCTTTGTTTGACATTGCGTTAAAGAATTGTGTATTAAAGTAAAGGTTTTTACCGTCTACGGCAGCAGTAGGACACCAATCATCTGCTGACAAAATGCGCAAACGTGTAGCCATGTTACCAAAGAAAGGATGACGTAGCAGTAAACCTACTCGTGCAACAATAATGCGGTCTAGTACTTCTACACGCATTTCTTCAAGTGCTTCGGGTGTAATGTCCGGATCAGGTGTCCAACGTTTCTTACCTTCTACATTATATAGTACATCTGGATTAAACATTGTGCTGTGTCCTTTTGTTAACTTATACATATATTATAGCATCTACAGTATATATGTCAACCATTATTTTTTAAATCAAAAGAAAGGACGAGCTCAAAAGAACCCGTCCTTTTTGTATCAATTAACAGCTTGCGCTGCCTTGATATACTTACCATAACGTTCGTGGAATTCATCAAAGCATTCTACTTCGTCTGGATCAATGGGCAATGAATACTGTGTAAGTGCGAGCTTAATACCCATAACAACTAACTCAGTATCAAAGTTATCCATTGCAAAGCGCAGGAAGTTGTTGACTTTGTCATCAAACTTTTTATCGTTTGCATCTGATGATTCTTTCAACTCATAACAAAGAGACACAGTTAAGGAATACATTGCACTGATTTCTTTATTTTGTAACTCTTTGACCTTACCTGCTAAAATGTCAGTTGGATTAGGCATACTTGATGCAACCTTGCGGTGCGCCATAAATTTGACAGCCAAACCTTCACCAACAGCACCACTAACTAAATCAGTAGTGGTAGTTTCGTCTAAGTCATCTTCAAGTAGTTCGCTTACAAATGCCCAACTACGTGGGGTTGCAAACGAGCGTGAAGCTGAACGAGGATCGAAATCGTATAAATCTTTCTTAGCAAATGTCAAGTAACCAACAACATCTTTGTGTTGATTATTATCAACTGCCCAGTCAAACCAGTCTGGAAAGCTAACAGCAAGTTCTAAGTGAATAAAACGGTTAGCTAACGGAGCAGGCATTCTGTAAGTAACACCTTTGTCA
>TARA_Y100000385_G_scaffold269792_1_pt1 | contig 23388 bp, 23 predicted proteins | sample TARA_Y100000385 | Tara Oceans TARA_Y100000385 (sample SAMEA2620980) | marine metagenome | biome: marine biome (ENVO:00000447); feature: surface water layer (ENVO:00002042); material: "saline water (ENVO:00002010), including plankton (ENVO:xxxxxxxx)" | depth 5 m
TTGTTTTGCTGCCTTCTTAATGAATTCAGGAGTATTGAAATCAGGTTCACCTAGACTTAAAGAAATGACATCGATTCCAGCGTCAATCAATTCCCTACTTTTTCTAGCCATAGCAATAGTTTGAGATTCTTCTAAACTAAGAATTCGATTCGATAATATATTCATTTAGAGTAGTATTAATGTTCTTTAAATAATTTAAAACAAATATAGATAAAGAAATTTATTTACTCTCAGGGCCAGACTTTTTTAGACTAAAATAAATTCAATTTTTAAAAAACTAAAAACTATATTTAATTAGTTTTTTCAAATTATTGAGCGCATATTTTTAATTCTCAATTTCTTATTTTAGCAAAAAAAAGTAGTTTATGAATGTCTTTTTAGAATATGTAAATTTTATTTTGCCTTCAGTTTTAATTATGATAGTGGCTTTTTATATGTTAAATAGAGTGTTAAAACACGACCATACTAGAAGGGTTTTTGAGTACAAAAAGTCTGTTGCAAAGGAAGTCATTCCTCTAAGAATGCAAGCTTATGAAAGATTAGCTCTTTTTTTAGAGCGCATGCAGCCTACGAATTTACTTCTAAGAGTTCAGCAAAAAAACATGAAATCAATGAGTCTTCATGCGGGCCTGATGCAAACTATTAGAAGCGAATACGACCATAATATGTCTCAACAAGTTTATGTGTCGAATGAGGTTTGGCTTCTTATCAATCAAGCAAAAAATCAACTTATAAATGTGATAAACGAACAAGTTCCTATGGTGGATCCAAAATCAGATGCAATGGAGCTTGGCTCACTCATTATTCTAGCTTCAAAAGAAAATAAAGAATGGTTGATTGATGAAGCATTAATTTTTTTAAAAAATGAATTGAGAGAGAATTATTAGAAAAATTCAATTTCGGGTTTAGATATCGTCAAATTCAACATTCATAAAGTCTGATGGATTTGAATTATTTTGATTGGTCTTATTCTCATTAGAATCAATACTTTTATTTTCTTCCGATTTTCGTTTTTCATAATCTGAAATAACCTCTAATCCTTTTTCTTCAAGAATATAATTGGTTACCTCTTCAAAAACTTCCTTGAATCCCATGAAGTCCTCCTTATAAAGATATATTTTGTGTTTTTTGTAATGTGATGAACCGTTATCATTGGTATGTTTCTTACTCTCTGTAATAGTAAGATAATAGTCTTCTGCTCTTGTTGCTCTAACATCAAAAAAGTAGGTTCTTCTTCCAGCTCTAAGTATCTTAGAAAATATTTCTTGTGGTTTATTATCTTGTTGATTCATAATTAAATATTATTTCTTTTCACCAAATCTCAAGAAAAATATTATAAAATGAAAGTAAATTCAAACAAAAAAAATCTGGCTACAAATTTGATTCAACTAGTTGTTTTTGGTATATTCGGAAATACTCCCCCTTTAACGTCATCAAATCATTGTGTGAACCACGCTCGACAATTTCACCCTCGTCTAGGACCAAAATTGAATCTGCGTGTTTAATTGATGATGCACGATGTGAAATAATTATACAGGATTTTTTGTTACTTTTTGACTTAATATTTTGAAGGATAAGTTCTTCTGTTTTTGTGTCAACAGCAGAAAGACAATCGTCAAACAACATGAAATTGGGTCTTCGAATCAATGCTCGTGCAATAGATATTCTTTGTTTTTGGCCTCCCGAAAGAGTAATTCCTCTTTCTCCAATAACTGTCTGGAAGCCTTGTTTGAAATTTTGAATATTGTTATAAATATCAGCTTCTTTAGCCGCATTTATAATATCTTGCTCATCACTTTGTTTGTTTCCAAATGCAATATTGTTGTAAATACTATCAGAAAATAAAAAAGCTTCCTGAGGCACATATCCTATTGCTTTTCTTAGGCAGTTTAAATTGACATTTTTGATGTTTTTTCCTCCTATGTAAATTTCACCTGAATCTGGATCATTGATTCGACAAATAAGTTCTGCTAATGTGCTTTTTCCAGAACCAATTTTGCCAATTAATCCAATGGTCTTACCCTTTTTAAGGGAAAAAGAAACCTTGTTGAGCGCTTTTATTTTGGTTTCAGGATAAGAAAAAGAAACCTCTTTAAATTCCATGTCTCCCCGAATTTCAAAATTTTCAAGGGTAGGGTTTTTGATTTCAGGATCTTCATTTAGAAATTCATTGATTCTTGTTTGCGATGCAGCAGCTCTTTGGACGATTGAAGTGACCCATCCAAGTGATGCTACTGGCCAAGTAAGCATGTTTACATATATAACAAAGGTTGCTATATCACCAACTTGAATATTTCCAGCAATAGCCTCTAAACCTCCAATATAAATTGTAAACAAGGTACTTAAGCCAATGAGTAAAATCATGAGTGGGAAAAATAGAGCATTTACTTTTACTAAATTTAAGCTTTTTTCCTTATAATTTTCGGCCGCATTCATGAATTGCATTTGTGAAAAACTCTCTTGTATATAAGATTTAATTACGCGAATGCCCGAAAAAGTTTCCTGACTTATACTCGATAGCTTCGAAAGTTGCTTCTGAACGATCTCGCTTCTTTCATTCATGATGCTGCTTACTATGTAAATTGCTACCACCAGTAGAGGAAGAGGGCTCAATGCATACAATGTTAATTTAGGACTTGTACTAATCATTTTTGGAACAATGAGTGCAATGCTAATGACTAAGTTTGAACTATATAAAATGGCAGGTCCTAGATACATTCGAACGCGGCTTACATCTTCAGTAATTCGATTCATTAAGTCCCCTGTTTTGTTTTTTTTGTAAAAGGCAATACTCAATTTTTGGTATTGATTATAGATTTCATTTTTTAAATCGAATTCTATTCTTCGTGATATAACAATAATTGTTTGGCGCATAAAGAACATAAATAAACCCTTTACTACTGCAAAGGAAAAGACTAGTAGAGCATAATAACTTAATTGTTGTTTAATAATCTGTTTTTTGTTTTCATCAAGAGGATTTTCGTTTAGTGCATCTCCAATAATATTAAAAACTTGGCCAATATAGATTGGAGGAAAAAGTCCAAAAATATTTGAAGCGATAATAAAAATGACTCCAAGAATTAACTTGAACCTATATTTCCAGAAATATTTATTTAAGTGGATAAGAGATTTCATAAGAACAATACAGTTTTTTAGTTCCCTAAAAAAAGCTTAATTTCGCACCCTCTTTAGAGTAATAATTTAAAACTTTAAAATTAGTTAATTTAAGGAATCTCCTTACATTTTTTTTGAAGTTTGACACAATATAGAGATATGATTAAAATAACTGATATTGATAACATTAGCACTTCTAAAAATCCAATTATCCGAGAAATGGAAGTAATGGGGCATGAACAAGTTGTTTTTTGCCAAGATCAAAAGACGGGATTGAAAGCTATTATTGCTATTCATAGTACTTCTTTAGGTCCAGCTTTGGGGGGTACAAGAATGTGGAATTACAATAGTGAATTAGAGGCATTAAATGATGTTTTACGACTTTCAAGAGGTATGACCTTAAAAGCATCTATTTCTGGTTTGAATCTAGGTGGAGGGAAAGCGGTAATTATTGGTGATTCTAAAACTGATAAGACTAATGATTTGATGCGCCGTTTTGGGAAGTTCGTTGAAACTTTAAATGGAAATTATATTACTGCTGAGGATGTAGGAATGACCACTCATGATATGGAGATGGTTCGTAAAGAAACTAGTCACGTGACGGGTATTCCTCAATCAATGGGTGGCTCTGGCGATCCTTCACCTGTAACTGCTTATGGAGTTTATATGGGAATTAAGGCTTCAGCAATGTATAAGTGGGGTTCCGATTGCCTAAAAGGAAAGAAAATTGGTGTTGAAGGTATTGGAAATGTTGGAATCAATCTAGTGAAATATCTTACAGAAGAAGGTGCTAAGTTGTATATTAACGATATAAGTCAAAGTCGCTTGGAAATGGTTGCAAGTACTTATGGATCAGAAATTATTGAAGGTGATGAGTTTTATGACTTGCAAATGGATATTTATGCTCCGTGTGCTCTTGGAGCATCTATTAATGATTCATCTCTAAATAGATTGAAATGTTCTATTGTTGCAGGAGCTGCTAACAACCAGTTATCTGACGAAATAAGACATGGACAGATGTTAATGGATAAACGAATTATTTATGCTCCTGACTTCCTGATTAATGCTGGAGGTTTAATCAATGTATATTCTGAACTTAATGGATATAATAAAGAAGAAGCTCTTGCCAAAACAAAAAACATATACGATACTACCCTTGAAATACTCAAAAAATCTGAAATAGAGGGTATTACTAGTCATGAAGCTGCACTTCAAATTGCAGAATCTCGAGTAAAGCTAGCAAACCAATCAAAATTAAATTAGCTTACAGGACTATCTAGGTTTTTTTAATCTTTATTAGTAGTTTATTGAACTTTTATTTATGCTCAACAGAAGACATATTCGTATTAAAGTTTTGCAAATATTGTATGCTTTTTTTCATTCCCATACTAAGGATATTTTAATGTCTGAAAGAGAACTTCAAAAGAGTATCGATCAATCTTATTCGCTTTATCTTCATTTACTACAAATTTTAGTTGATCTAAAGTCTGCTGCAGAGGATAAAATTCAAAAAGGAAAAACCAAACTACTTCCATCTCATGAGGATATCAATCCTCAATCTAAATTTGCTAATAACAAAATATTGACCCTTTTATCAAGTAATCATTCTTTGATTGAAAAGTCTAAACAGCACCAAATTTATTGGAAGGAAAGACCCGAAATTAAAAATAAACTATTTCGTAAAATTCAAAACTCCCAATTATATGTACAATACATGTCTAGTGAAAATAATACCTTCTCTCTTGATCGAAAGTTTATTTGTGATATGTTTATAGAATTCATTGCTCCTAATGAAGATTTACACGCTTTTCTAGAGGAGAAGAGTATTTATTGGTTGGATGATTTCTCCATAGCCAATCTATCGGTTTTAAAAACAATAAAGTCTTTCTCCGAACAAAGTGACTCATTTGCTAGAATCCTTTCTTTATTTAAAGACAAGGATGACCGAAAATATAGCTTTGATCTATTAAATAAGACACTTATTAATAGTTCTAATTATAAGTCTATGATTGCGGAAACCTCGAGTAATTGGGACGAAGATAGGATTTCAGACATGGATCAACTATTGCTTCAAATGGCTATTTGTGAGTTATTGAATTTTGAAACAATTCCCGTCAAAGTTACTATAAATGAATATATAGAATTATCGAAAGATTATTCTAGTCAAAAGAGCCGAGGTTTCATAAATGGAATTATTGACAAATTAGCTATTAAATTCAAAAAAGAGGGGATACTTATAAAGTTAGGTAGAGGATTGATAGAATAACTCCCAGAATTATCTTTAATTTAAACTTTAAAAAAGCATGAAAAAAGTTCTATATATTTCTACAATTGGCTTGATTATTTTGTCCTGCAATCCAGATGCAAGTTCAAAAATTAACCCTTCTAAAAAAGTTAAATCTACCAAATTAAGTATTGACCAGGTAGATTACCCCTCCGATGTTCAGATGGATTTTAAAAGTAAAGTTTGGGACTTTGGCATAATTGAAGCGGAAGAGGTCGTTTCTTATTCTTTTGAATTTGTTAATTCTGGTTCTCAGCCATTAATTATATCAAGTGCTAAAGGATCTTGCGGTTGTACAGTTCCAGAATGGCCAAAAGTTCCTATTGCTCCAGGAGAAAAAGGGTTTATTGATGTAACTTTTAATAGTAAAGGGAAAAAAGGAAAACAAAATAAAAAGGTAACATTAACTACTAATATGGTGCCAAGGCAACAAATATTAACAGTCAAAGGAGAAGTAAAAACTAAACAAGAATAAATATGTTAACCGTATTATTGCAATTACCAGGCTCAGGATTCAATATGGATTTCCTGATTTTAATCTCTGTGAGTATGATTATCATGTATTTTTTCATGATTCGTCCTCAAGTCAAGAAACAAAAAGATGAATCAAAATTTCGATCAGAAATCGCTAAAGGTGATAAAGTTTTAACTTTGGGTGGAATTCATGCAAAAGTTTTGGAGGTTCAGGATGAAACACTTTTAGTTCAGGCCGAAGGGGGCTCATCTAAATTTAAAATTAATAAAACCTCTATTGCGAAGTTGTAATTTAATCCCAGAGTTATATTCCAGTATAGTTTTGTGGGCTAATACTTTTTAATTCGCTTTTTAAATCTTCATTGATATCTAAAGTTTCAATAAATTCAGTGATACTTTCTTTGGAAATTACTGAATTAGTCCTAGTGAGACCTTTGAGGGCCTCGTATGGATAAGGGTAACCCTCTCGTCTGAGGATAGTTTGAATTGCTTCTGCGATAACTGCCCAATTTTTTTCTAGATCTCCTAAAATATTTTCTTTTCTTAAAATTAATTTATTTAAACCTCTCAATAAGGACTTAAACGCAATAATAGTATGACCTAAAGGAACACCTATATTTCTTAAGACCGTTGAATCAGTGAGATCTCTTTGCAATCTAGATATAGGTAGCTTTGCGGAAAGATGAGCAAATATAGCATTGGCAATTCCAATATTTCCCTCTGAATTTTCGAAGTCAATTGGATTCACTTTGTGAGGCATTGCAGAAGACCCTACTTCTCCATCTTTAATTTTTTGTTTGAAATAATCCAAAGATATATAGGTCCAAATATCTCGGTTTAGGTCCATAAGAATATTATTGATACGCTTCATTGCATCAAAAAGCGCAGCCAAATTGTCGTAATGTTCAATTTGTGTGGTAGGATCGGATCTGTCTAATCCTAAAATTTCGTTTACGAAATAATTTCCAAATTTTTTCCAATCAACATTTGGAAAAGCCACCACATGTGCATTGAAATTTCCAGTAGCACCACCAAATTTTGCTGAGAATGGAACCTGGAACAATTGTTTACGTTGTTTTTTAAGACGAACAATAAATACTTCAATCTCTTTACCCATTCTAGTAGGCGAGGCAGGTTGGCCATGTGTGCGTGCCAATAAAGGTACTTTTTTCCATTCTGAAGCCAAATCTTCAAGTTTTGCAATTATTAAATTTAGCTCTGGGAGATATTTTTTTGTAACAGCCTCTTTAAGTGAAAGAGGTACTGCAGTATTATTGATATCCTGAGAAGTAAGTCCGAAATGAATAAATTCTTTGTGCTTTTCTAAACCTAAAAGGTCAAATTTATCTTTAATAAAATACTCTACCGCTTTAACATCGTGGTTGGTTACCTTCTCAATGTCTTTTACAGCAAGGGCGTCTTGTTCTGAAAATTTTTTGTAAATTTCTCTTAATGAAGTAAACATTTGTGGATCGATATTTTTTAGTTGAGGAAGAGGAGTATCGCACAACGAAATGAAATATTCAATTTCGACAAGAACACGATATTTTATAAGTGCGTACTCAGAAAAATAAAAAGCTAGGTCTTTTGTAGACCCTCTATATCTTCCGTCCACTGGAGATATAGCAGTAAGTTCATTCAACTTCATAATTTAGACTTAAAAATTAATTGCTAATGTAATAAAACCTTAGCTTTACATTGAAAATAATATTGATTTAGTTTGACACTACCTATATAAGATACTCGATCATTTTTGTATTTAAGATGAAACAATCAATCGTATTAAAATTTTGCAAAAATTCCTCCGATTTTGAAATAGCTAAATCTATAGCTCATGATTATCTTCAATGGTTGAATCTTGATTTAAGTTTTCAGAATATAGAAAATGAATTTAAGGATTTTAATCATATTTATGGATCTCCTCAGGGCGTATTTATTATTGCAGAGGTAGCAGGTGAAATAGTCGGAGGAGTGGGGGCAAGAAGGTTAAATGATGAAATATGTGAAATGAAACGTTTATTTGTTTATGAACCCTATAGAGGACTCGGAATTGCGAAAAAAATTTGTGAAGAATTATTTGTTTTGACTCGCTCCTTGTCATTTAAAAAAATGAGGTTAGATACAATTCCTAGACTTAATTCAGCTAATTTATTGTACGAGAAATTAGGATTTATTGATATTCTACCATATTGTGATAATCCACTGCTAGGAGCACGTTATATGGAGATTGATATTTTGTAATTTAGTTAAATTTGCACCTCAGTATTTAAATCTATTAATTGAGTTTTATGAACATACTTATTTTAATTTTTGCTTTTATTCTACTTTTTTTAGGCCTTATTGGGAGTATAGTTCCAGGAATTCCTGGTCCTGCAGCTTCTTATATTGGTATTTTGATTATTCATTTTTTTACTCAGCATCAATTTTCAATTAATATTCTTTTAACTCTTGGTGTCATTGTTGTAGCTATTTTTGTAATGGATTATTCCCTACAAGCTATTGGGGTGAAAAAGTATGGAGGAGGTAAAGTTGCCACTACAGGGACATTTTTGGGTCTTTTTATTGGATTTATTTTCCCTCCCTTAGGAATACTATTAGGCCCTTTTATAGGGGCATTTGCTGGTGCTTTTATAGAGGATAGAAAAGATACTTCTAGAGCTATTAGAGTTGGCTTAGGATCTTTTTTCGGTTTTATTTCTGGATCAATTTTAAAACTTGGTTTAAGTACTGTATTATTATTTTATTCCGCATATCAGATTTTTTTTAAATGAAAGAGAAGTTAAATGTTGTAGCTATATCTTATCTAAATACCCTTCCTTTTTTATACGGTATCAGAAAAGATAAAGATTTGATGAATCAATTAAATTTGCGTCTAGAATACCCTTCTTTATGTGCAGACCTTCTGAAGTCCGGTAATGTAGATGTTGGACTTATTCCCGTTACAGAAATCTTACAATTAGATGACCCAAGGATTATTGGGGATTTTTGTATCGGCGCAAAAGGTAAGGTTAATACTGTTATGTTATATAGTTATTGTCCTTTGTTAGAGATTAAAACCATTGCCTTAGATTATCAATCTCGAACTTCAGTTATGTTAACCAAAATTTTATTTGACAAATTTTGGAATAAAAAAGTTGACTTTGAAAGTACCTCTGAGGGTTATATTAGTCTTATTTCTGGTAATGTTGCAGGATTAGTAATAGGAGATAGAGCTTTTGATTATAAAGACAAATTCCCGTATTCCTATGACTTATCTGAAGAATGGCTCAATTTTACTGGTTTACCCTTTGTTTTTGCATGTTGGGTAAGTCGTATTCCATTAGACCCTATATTTGAGGCACAATTTTGTAAAGCCTTGGCACTCGGTTTTTCTAATATGCAAGATGTTGTTGACTTGCAGCATAAGGAGAGCTTCTCCGAGCCTCATTTGAATAGTTATCTTAATAAAGACATTTCATATGAATTTGATGAGGATAAGAAAACAGCAATGACCTTATTTTTAAGTTATTGTCAGGAAATTAACAATCAATGAATTGTGACTTTCAGCATGCCTTAATGTTATCTGATTTTTTATTTCGCGTAATTCACAGCTCTAGTTTCTCTTATAACGGTAACCTTCACTTGTCCCGGATAAGTCATTTCGTTTTGTATCTTTTGAGAAATTTCAAATGACATAGCGGAAGCTTTGTCATCAGTTATTTTCTCGCTTTCAACAATTACTCTTAATTCTCTACCTGCTTGAATAGCATAAGATTTAAGTACACCAGGAAGTTCTAAAGCTATATTCTCAAGTTCTTTAATTCTTTTGATGTATGATTCCACAATTTCTCTTCTGGCGCCTGGTCTGGCTCCTGAAATTGCATCACATACTTGAATTATGGGAGAATATAAATTATTCATTTCAATTTCATCATGATGAGCTCCAATAGCATTACAGATATCAGGTTTTTCTCCATATTTTTCTGCTAGTTTCATTCCAATAATTGCATGTGGAATTTCTGGTTCATCGTCTGGAACTTTTCCTATATCATGAAGTAATCCAGCTCTTTTGGCTGCTTTTGGATTAAGTCCGAGTTCAGAAGCCATAGTTGCACATAAATTTGCAGTCTCTCTACTATGTTGAAGTAGGTTTTGTCCGTATGATGACCTGTATCTCATTCTCCCAACCATTCTAAGCAATTCTGGGTGTAGTCCATGAATCCCTAGATCAATGCAGGTTCGCTTTCCTGTTTCTATAATTTCGTTTTCTAATTGTTTTTTTGTTTTTGCTACGACTTCTTCTATTCTAGCTGGATGAATACGTCCATCAGTCACAAGTTTGTGAAGTGCTAATCGAGCTATTTCTCTTCGAATAGGATCGAAGCATGATAGTATGATTGCTTCCGGGGTGTCATCGACAACTATTTCTACTCCCGTGGCTGATTCTAGAGTACGTATGTTTCTACCTTCTCGCCCAATTATTCTTCCTTTTATATCATCACTTTCAATATTAAAGATTGATACGGCATTTTCTACTGTGTGCTCTGTAGCTACTCTTTGGATTGTCTGTATAACTATTTTTTTAGCCTCATTGTTAGCTGTAAGTTTTGCCTCTTCAATTGTATTCTGAATCAGAGACATTGCTTCTGTTTTTGCTTCTGCTTTTAAGACATCAATTAATTGTTCTTTCGCATCCTCCGCACTCATTCCAGAGATGGTTTCCAAGGCATTAACTTGTCTTGAATGAGATTTTTCTAAATCACTTTTCTTTCTCTCAACAGCTTCTAGCTGGATACTCACATTTTCACGAAGTACGTCAAGCTCTTTTGACTTTCTTTTGGATTCTTCTATCCGTTCATTAAGTTTTTCTCTGTTTTCATTAGCTTTTTTTTCTAAGTCTAGAATTTTACTATTTCTAGATGTTATTACTTTTTCATGCTCACTTTTTAGTTCAATAAATTTCTCTTTTGCCTGAAGAATCTTTTCTTTTTTAAGTCTATCAGACTCTTTTATCGCATCATTAATTAATGATTTAGATTTACTTTCTATAGATTTTCGCAAAAGGGTAGAAGAGATTATATAACCCAATATTAGCGAGCTAAAACCTATTATTACAAATGTTATTTCTGTATTCATTTCAGGAGTTTTTATAGATAAAGAAGCCTGTATTAATTCTGTTAATTAAACTCCTAGAGTTCACTTATGAACCGACCATCGATTATCAAACTTCCACTGACACCATTAGGACCCGAAGGTTGAGGCTTGCTTTTAAAAAGACGAGTCTAATCCAATTATAATATATGTTGAGTTTAACAACTTATTGAATTAATACAGGCAACTAATCATATAGTTTTTATTTTAAGGAACGTTCAATTAAATTTGTAATATCGGAGTGAACGGAATCTATAACTGAATTAATTGCTTTGGAATCAATCAAATTCTCTCCTTTAATGTTTTCTACTTTTGATGACAATTGAAGTGCACACATTGCTAGCAAGTCTTGTTTGTCTTTAACAGCATAGTTAGATTCAAATTGTTTAACAATTTTTTCAATTTCTACAGAGGCGCTTCTTATTCCTTCTTCTTCATCGCGGTTAATGGAAAGTGGATAAATTCTTCCTGCAATTGATATCTTAATTTTGAGTTTGTCCATATTCATCATTGATTTAAATGAGCGATACATTTGTCAATTCCACGGACGAGCTCGTTTATTTTATGCCTACATTCTTTTCCATTTAAGCCTAATTCAGATAATGATTTAGCATTGATAATTAGTTCTTTTTCGGATTTTAAATCTTTGATTTGATTTTTTTTTTGTGATAAATTTTCTTCTAATATTAACTTTTCACTTTCAAGAAAAACATTTCTTGCTCTCATCTTGTCAAACTCTGAACATAATTTTCTGGTTTTTAAACGAATTTCCTCAAGTTTTTGGACCAAATGATTCATTACTTTTTAATTAAAATATATTAACAAATATATGGAATAATGATTTATTATTCGATTTTTAAATAAACTAAAAATCTTCTTTTGTCGTTATTTAAAAAAAGTTTTATTAGCCGATCTAAAAATTTAAATTTGCAACATATCAACAATTACATAAAATGGATACTTACAATAAAATTATTTTTTTTTGTGCTTTTTATTTTTCGTTTGTTTCACTAGTAGCTCAGCCAGAATTAATTAATAATGAATTTAGATCCCCCTTGCAAATCCCTCTTGTATTGGCCGGAACTTTTGGTGAACTTCGCACCAATCATTTTCATTCAGGTATCGATATTAAAACAAAAGGAAAAGAGGGCCATGCTATAATTGCCATTGGAGATGGATATGTATCTCGCGTCAAGGTAAAGCCAGGAGGTTATGGCAAGGCCTTGTATCTTACTCATTCAAATGGCTATGTTTCTGTTTACGCCCATTTGCGAAACTTTCATGATTCCATCGATGATTATCTCTTAAATAATCAATATATTAATAAAAGTTATCCGATGGATTTATTTCCTGATAGTGGACGTTTTTTTTTTAATAAAGGTGATACAATTGGCTGGAGTGGAAATACAGGGAGTTCTTCGGCACCTCATCTTCATTTTGAAATTAGAGATACGAAGACTCAAGAAGTTATAAATCCATTACTATTTGGGTTCAAAGTAAAAGATACTTCAGCTCCAGTTATTAAAAATTTATTTGTCTATCCTATAGACAGTACATCAAACATTAATGGTAAAAACGACACGCTAATAGTTTCCGTTGGAAATAATTTAGAAAATTCATTTCAAATGTTGAGCCAAAATCAAAATATTACTGTAAATGGCCCAATAGGTTTCGGTTTAGAGGTTTATGATTGTTTGGATAATGCCCCTAATAAAAATGGTATTTATAGTTTGGAATTATTTATTGATTCGTTCTTAGTTTATAGACATGATATGGATCATTTTTCATTTTCTGAAACACGTTATATTAATTCTTTAATGGACTATCATGCTAAGAAAAATTCTGGTTTAAGACCTCAAAAATCCTTTCTTGATTCAAACAATAAGTTGAGTATTTATAAAAATTTGAAAGATGAAGGACTCCTATTATTTGATGAAAGTTCATCTCATCAAGCCCTTTATAAGGTAAGAGATGTATCAGGAAACTGTTCTACACTGGAATTCAATTTCACCAGTGATACTAGTTTGATTGAAGTCTATATTCCAAAAAAAGGCAGTTTTTTTTCTTATAGCAAAGAGAATGCTTTTCTTATGGATAATTTCAACCTTCGCATTCCTGAATACAGTTTATATAATGATTTGTATTTTTCTTATTCTTCTGAGCCATCTTCAAACGAATTTATTTGTGATATTCATCATATTCATAGAGATGAAACCCCCATACACTTTTCTTATGAAATTTCTTTAAAAGTCAATATAGATATCGAATATAAAGATAAGGCAGTTATTTGCCGTTTGGAAAATATGGGCCAATTTTTCTGTTTTTCTTCAGATTGGAAAGATGGCTTTTTGACTGCAAATACCAAGAGGTTTGGAGATTATACCGCTTTGATTGACACAATCCCTCCCAAGCTCAAGAAAAAGTCTTTTTCTCATAATTTGACTAATGCCTCTATGATAAGTTTTGAAGTGGAAGATGAATTAAGTGGTTTGGCTTCTTATAATGCCTTTGTAGACGGAGAATGGATTTTATTAGCTCATGATCCAAAAAATAAAATGCTCGTACATTATTTTGATGGACATATTTCTTCTGGCTCTCATATGCTAGAAATCATTGTGAAGGATTATGTTAATAATGAAAAACGTCTTGAACTTCAATTTGTCCGCTAAAAATATATCTATATTCGCACCTATGGACATTTCTAAAAATATTTTTTTCTTTTTTATGTCTTGCCTTTTTATTCAGCTTTTAGATGCCCAAGAGACTAGTATATTTGGAGTCGTTACAGATCAAAAAGGACATGCTATTGAGGGCTTGAGTATAGAACATAAGAATAAAGGAACAATTAGTGATTTTAATGGGAATTATCATATAATAATACCTCGACAGAAAGAAGTTTTGGTTGTTTATTCTCATTTAGGCTTCAAAAATCAAATTCATAAGTTGAATATTGGGCAAGCTGATTCTTTGGAATTTAATTTAATTTTTGAGCCACAAGTCAATGTAATGCCTGAGGTTGAATTAGTAGATGAGGCCTTAAGAAATCAAAACATTACTACGATTGATGCAAAAAATTTAAATATCGTTACTGGACCTTTAGGAGGAGTGGAAGGATTGATTAGTACCCTTTCAGGTGTCAGTACTAAAAATGAAATGAGTTCTCAATATTCTGTACGTGGAGGAAATTTTGACGAAAACCTAGTCTATGTAAACGGTTTTGAAATCTATAGACCTTTTTTGGTTCGAAGTGGAGAACAAGAGGGTTTAAGTTTTATTAATTCTGATATGGTTCAGGATATTTCTTTTTCTGCAGGTGGGTTTGCATCTCGCTATGGAGACAAACTATCCTCAGTTCTTAATATTAAATACAAAGATCCCAAATCCTGGAAAAATCACCTTACATTAAGCTTCCTAGGATTAAGTGCTACAGTAGAAGGAATTAGTCGTTCCAAACGCTTGTCTCATGTGACTAGCTTTAGACAGAAAACAAATCAATTTTTATTAAACAGTTTAGATACCGAGTCCAGCTATCGCCCAAACTTTAATGATTTTCAGTCATTAAATACTTACCATATCAATTCTCAACTCACTTTGAGTATCCTCGCTCATTATTCATCTAATACTTATCAGTCGATTCCTCAATCCAGACAGAGTGATTTTGGAACTATTGACCAACCTCTGAGATTAAATATTTATTTTGATGGCCAAGAGAAAGATGCTTATCAAAACGGAATGGGAGCAGTAAGAATTGACTATCAACATCATGATAGCCTTAAAATGAGTTTAGCTAGCTCGCTTTTTCAGACTCGTGAAGAAGAGTATTTTGATGTTGAAGCACAATACTTTTTGGGTCAATTAGACAATAGTTTAAGTTCAGATAATTTTGGGGAAATTGTAGCCAATAGGGGTATCGGAGGATTTTTTAGACATGCTAGAAATGACCTCTTTGCACAAGTGTTTAATCTTCAATATAGATCCAAGTGGGCTCGCACTCATTCTATTTTAGAATGGGGTGCTAAATATCAAAGTGAAGAAATAAACGATCAATTAAAAGAATGGCAGCTCATTGATTCCTCAGGATTTTCTATGCCTCAGGGATTGGATACAATTCTTGAAATTTTTGAATTTGTAGAAGCAAACAATAGTTTAACTTCTCACCGTTTAACTTCTTATATCCAGCAGAATGGCAAGATCAACTTAGCCCAAATCAAATTTAAATACAATATTGGTCTTAGAACTCATTACTGGTCTATGAACAATGAGTTTTTTATTTCGCCTAGAGTTGGATTAAGCTTTTTCCCAGCTTGGAAAAAGGATGTGCTTATCAAATTCTCCATTGGTTCATACAATCAGTCTCCTTTTTACAGAGAACTAAGAGATAAAGAAGGAAATTTATTTACTAACCTTAAATCTCAGAAATCAGTGCATTTTGTTGCAACAGCTGATTATAATTTCTCTTCCTGGGGACGACCTTTTAAATTTGTGACTGCACTTTACTATAAATCTTTAAAAGATATTATTCCTTACGAGATTGATAATTTACGAATTCGATATCTGCCGGAACAATCTGCTAATGGGTTCACTACAGGATTAGATATTCGTGTGAATGGAGAGTTTGTACCTGGAGTGGAGTCTTGGGCTAGCTTTTCTTTGATGAAAAGTCAGGAAGATATTGCTGGAGACGGTTATGGTTTTATTCCTAGACCTACTGATCAAAGATTAAGCTTTTCACTATTTTTTCAGGATTATTTACCCAAAAGTCCTTCTTATAAAATGAATTTAAAGCTTCATTATAGCACTGGGCTACCTGTAGGTGCTATTAATTCAGAACGCTTTGAGCAAATCATTAGAATTCCCGCATATAGAAGAGTTGATATTGGCTTTACTAAAGTTATTAAGCAGGGAGATCAAGGATCTAAATGGAAGTATTTTAAAAATTTTGATTCTGTCTGGTTAAGTGCTGAAGTATTCAACTTGCTGGGAATTCGAAATACAGTTTCTTACTTATGGGTGAGTGATGTAGTTCAAAACCAATATGCCGTTCCCAACTATTTGACTTCACGCTTACTAAACCTAAAACTTCAAATGAAATTCTAAAGTCTAAGGAATTATTTCAAAAATCAAGCTCCATATTTTTCTGTTGAGGAGTATATGAAGTGTCTGCAGAGAACTTTAAAACATATGCCTGGTGTTTTCTCATGTTAAGTACTTTTCCTTCTTCAAATATCAAATACTGTCCTTTAATTCCAACTAATCGTCCCTCAATTAAGGGTGTTTTGTCAAAACTCATACTTTTGACTTTTTTGGGATATTCATTCACTGGATAACTAAAATAAAGAATTTCCTCATTTTCTAAAATATAATCTTTGTATTCACCGGGAATTAATTTTATGAGTTCTGCTCGTTTTTCTGAAAGGTCTTCATGAATAATATCATTTTTTAACATTCTTTGCCAAGCAGTTCTGTCCGATACATGTTTTTTGAGAGCAATCTCAATCATCCCACAAAGGTATCTGTTTGGTGTTTTTGCAATTGGTACGGCGTAAATAGCCCCTTGGTCTATCCATCTTGTAGGAACTTGTGTATCTCTAGTTATTCCTACTTTAACTCCGCTAGAAACTGATAAATAAACGAAGTGATCTTTAAGGTGATGTTTTATTTCCCATGATATATCTCTACCTTCACCCAAATGAGCTCTACATAATTCTGGTTTAATAATACATTCTGCGGACATAGGGCTACTCTGAAAGCAGCGATAACAAAACCCTTGATTGAATGATTTTTTAGTTTGTTTTCCACAATCAAGACATATAATTTCATTCTCAAAACTAAATCTAATATGTTTTCCAATCCATGAATTCATATGCAACATTTTATTTCCTATTGGCAAATGGTAATTTATAGGAGTGTTCATTGTTGTTTTCATTTTAAGAATTGGTCCTTTCATCAGAATGTCTTTTGGATTTTTTGTAATTTCGATAAGTCATGAAATATACATAAATTATAAGTTTTGTATTGAATGAAAATATATAATTCGATAGCAAGTAAGATTATTAAGAAGCGAATTAATCAGATTAATTTATTTATTGAGTTTCCTCATAAGATTCAAGATAATCTCCTAAAGAAATTAATCCAAAAGGCAAAAAATACAGCCTATGGAATTAAATATAATTTTAAATATATTCAATCTAAGAGTGATTTTGTAAAAAATATTCCTTTGTCTAATTATGATGATTTAGATCCTTACATAAACAGAATGAGAACTGGTGAACAAAATGTTCTCTGGCCCAGTCGCATTAAATGGTTTGCAAAATCCTCTGGAACTGAGAATAGCAAGAGTAAATATATTCCTATCAGCGATGAATCTATAAAAAAATGTCATTATAAAGGTGGGAAGGATTTATTGTCTATTTATTGTAATCATTTCCCAGTGAAGAATATTTTTCAGGGTAAAAGCGTTTTGTTAGGTGGTTCTCACGAAATGTCAAGATTCTCTAATCAGATTTATGAGGGGGATCTTTCTGCAATCATTGTAGATAATTTACCTTTTTGGGTTAGGTTGCAGCAATCTCCTTCTAAAGAAATTTCTTTGATGAGCGAATGGGAAAAAAAAATTGATTTAATGGTCGATCAAGCTATTTATGAGGATGTAAGCTCGCTTTCAGGAGTTCCATCTTGGGCCATGATTTTTGCTAACAAAGTTTTAGAAAAAACAGGGAAATCAAATTTACACCAAGTGTGGCCAAATTTTGAATTATATATGCATGGAGGAGTTCAATTTTCTCCTTACCGCAAATATTTTGAAAAAATTTTCCCAAAAGGAATTAATTATCTAGAGACTTATAATGCTTCTGAAGGTTTTTTTGGTGTTCAAGATATTCCAGGTGATCGTGGAATGTTATTGATGCTAAATTATGGCATTTATTATGAATTTTTGCCTTTGAAAGGTCTCTCAGATATAAACCCTATATCACTTTCCTTGGAACAGGTTAATATGGGTGAAGATTACGCTATGGTGATTTCTACTAATTCTGGCTTATGGCGATATTTAATTGGTGATACGATTCGTTTTACTTGTCTATCTCCATTTAGAATTATTGTGACAGGAAGAACAAAACATTTTTTAAATTCTTTTGGAGAAGAATTAATGGTTCATAATGCAGATCAAGCCCTTCAAATTGCATGCGATCAGACAAAATCAGAATTCATAGACTATACGGCTTCTTCTAAGCATGCTAGTACGAAAATGAAAGCACATCACGAGTGGTTAATTGAATTTATTGTTCCCCCAAAGGATCTAAATTTTTTTGTAGATGTTTTTGATTCGTCATTAATGAACTTAAATTCAGACTATGAAGCCAAACGATTCAAGAGTTTGATTCTTCAAAAGCCGATATTACATATTGCAAAAAAAAGATTGTTTTATAATTGGATGAAACAAAAGGGAAAGCTTGGAGGACAAAATAAAGTTCCTCGCTTATCTGACGATAGAATCTATTTAGAAGAACTTTTAAAGATGAATAGCTAATTTTTGTGTCAGGGGCGCAAAAAAATTGTATTTTTAATTCTTAATTTAAAATAAACAAAATGCATATTGCGGTCGCCGGAAACATAGGTGTAGGTAAAACTACTCTAACTGAATTATTGGCAAAAAACTTCTCATGGGAACCTCATTTTGAATCGGTAGACGACAATCCTTATTTGGATGATTTCTATACTGATATGCAGAGATGGGCCTTCAATCTTCAGGTATACTTCTTAAATAGTCGTTTTGCTCAGTTAAAACAAATTCAAGAAAGTGGGATCAATATAATTCAGGACAGAACTATATATGAGGATGCCCATATTTTTGCTCCCAATCTTCATGCGATGGGTTTAATGACTGCCAGAGATTTTGATAATTATAAAACACTTTTTGATTTGATGGCTTCTTTTGTAAGCCCTCCTGATTTATTAATTTACTTAAGAGCTTCTGTACCTACTCTTGTTGAGCAAATTCAATCTCGTGGAAGAGAATATGAATCCAGTATTCGAATTGACTATTTAACACGTTTGAATGAGCGTTATGAAGCATGGATTTCTGGATATGACAAAGGTAAATTATTGATAATCGAAACAGATGATTTAGACTTTAGTAAGAACCAAGAAGATTTAGGTTTTATTGTTGACAAGGTTAATGCTGAACTGCACGGTTTGTTCTAGAATACTCAAATCTTATCTTGTTTAATTTTTGTCATGGACGAAAAGAAATCCTTTACACACTTTCAGGGTCAAACGACTCCTTTTCCATTAGGTATTCATGTTGATACTGCGAAAGGAATGTATATTACTGATAAATCTGGTAAGAGATATCTAGATTTAGTAGCTGGTGTTTCTGCATGTATACTTGGCCATTCTCATCCTGCTGTTGTTAATGCTATCAAAGAACAAGCGAATAAGTATCTTCATGTTATGGTATATGGAGAATTTATTCAGGATCCACAATTGAATTTAGCGAAAAAAATTGCTTCACTTTTACCACCCTCTTTAAATTGTACATATTTTGTTAATTCAGGCACAGAAGCCATTGAAGCTTCTATGAAGCTGGCTAAGAGGATAACAGGAAGATCAGAGATGATTTCGTGTAAAGATTCTTACCACGGTAGTACTCATGGTACGCTAAGTATTATCGGCTATCAAGGATCTAAACTAAAATTTAGACCTCTTCTTCCTGATTGCAATCAAATTCGATTTAATGATATTGGGAGTCTTAATAAAATTACTTCAAGAACCGCGGCGGTTATTATTGAACCTGTTCAGGGAGCTTCAGGATTTATTACTCCTGAGGAAGGGTTTTTAGAGGCGATTAGGTTGCGGTGCAATAAAACGGGTACCTTTTTAATTTTCGATGAGATTCAAACTTGTTTTGGTCGAACGGGTCATTTGTTTGGAATAGATACTTTCCAGGTAGTTCCTGACATCTTGTGCATGGCGAAAGGAATGGGAGGAGGTATGTCTATAGGGTCATTTACCACCTCTACTGAAAATATGCATTCTTTAAGAGAAAACCCAATTCTCGGTCATATTACCACATTCGGAGGACACCCAATTTCATGCGCAGCATCATTAGCTACACTTAATATACTTTGTGAATCATCTATTTTAGACGAAATCCCCGCAAAAGAGGCTCTATTTAGGACATTGCTTGTTCATTCTAGGATTAAATATATTTCAGGAAGAGGACTTATGTTAGGTATCCACTTTTTTGAGGCCGAATCAGCTGTTCATTTGGTGAAAAGAAGTATGGAAATGGGTATTATTACTTTTTTCTTTTTGCATACAAAAACAGCTGTAAGATTAAGTCCCCCTCTTATTATATCCGAACTCGAGATTAGAAAATCTGCTAAAATAATTCTGAGTATTTTAGATGAATCATTTTTTCTAACTAAGAGTTAGACCTAATCTAAATTACTCCAAAACATTTTTTTTGCTTATGTTTTATTTGTAAAAAGCGTAATTTTGTTTAAAATTACTAAATATGATCAATCAGAAAATTCAAGAATCGCTGAATAAACAAGTTTTGGCAGAGGGAGCGTCCTCTCATTTATACCTTGCAATGGCCTCGTGGGCTGATACAAAAGGTTTTCAAGGTGTCGCAAAATTTTTTTATAGTCAATCAGATGAGGAAAGACTTCATATGATGAAATTGGTAAAATATATTAATGAAAGGGGAGGGCATGCTCACATTCCGGCGATCAAAGAGCCTCTGAAGATTTTTGATTGTTTAACTCATGTATTTCAAGATTTTTTGAATCATGAGGTTAAGGTCTCTGGTTTAATTAATAATTTAGTTCATACTTGTTTAGAAAACAAAGACTATACTACGCACAATTTCATGCAGTGGTACGTTGCAGAGCAAATTGAGGAGGAAGCTATGGCGAGAACCATTTTAGACAAATTAAAACTGATCGGAGATGATAAGGGTGGTTTATATCTATTTGATAGAGATATCAATCAATTAAATCCGACTGTTTCAGGTGGAATACTTCCAGAATGATTGTACATCGTGAAAGAAAAAAGTTTCTTCATATGTATAATCTAATCTCGGAGGTTTAACTTTTTAAATTCATTCTCAAGAATTTCATTTAGCGCAATAGAATCTATCTGCTTCGCGATAATCTTTTTATTTGCGTCTAACAAATAAAGTCTTGGTGTTCCCATGATATTATATTTCCCTCTGAAATTAGATTTATTTTCGATATCAATTACATTTATCCAAGATTCTAATGCTTGATTAATAATAAATTCCTGCCACATTTCTTTATCAAATTCTGTACAAACAGCATACATTTTCACGCCATTATTAGCATAATTTTCAATGATTTCTTTCACTTTGGGTGTTTCTGTTTTACAATGTCCACAGTCTGGGTCATAAAAGAATAAGGCAGTGAATGGTGCATCTATTTCATGTAGACTTTGATTTTGACCTCTTTCATCTGGGATTTCTAAAAAGGGTGCCACAGTACCAATAAGATTTGGGCTTATTCGCATGGCTTTGTCTATAATATTGGTCAATTTCACTTGATCTATCCAGGGAGTCTGTTGAGTGATAAAGTAAGTAAACACAAGGTGGACAAAAACCGCATCTTGACCCATAATTTTGGAAGATTCGTAATGGTGTGTTGCCCAATTGATTACATATTTAAATAATTCGCTGCTGGCCCTTACTTTTTCAATAAGATCATCCAATGATTTATTGATAGAATCTGGAGCCTGAAGGGTATATTCATTAAGATATTTCTCCATTTTTTCGTGAAAAATTGGCGTTCTAATCATTCGGTCATCTGTTAAATCAAAGTGATCCCAATAATGTTTTTTGAAATAATTAAAAGCAAATCGGTCATCTATCTTGCCATTTTCTCCCAAAGGAGATTCTGGAATTATAATTGGATCCATTGCTTTTAGTAATTTTGTAAAAAAAGTATCTGAATTTTTTTCAATAAAATCCTCTTTAAAATCCTGCACCTGTTTATTGACATTTATTAACTTCTCTTGTGCATTGTTTTTTTTAACTGAGTTTTCTTCGGTATTATCAAGTTCTTCTTTGATTTTGCTTGCCTCGATTCCCTTTTTTAGTGTATATTTTTGATATTGGTAAAATTTTTCATTTTCGCTTGAACCTTTAATTTTCATTTCGGCAATCAAATTTTTAATGTTTGATTCGAGACTAAAACTCATTGTTTTATCAATCACTATTTGAAAATATTGTTGGTCTGGAAGTAAAATAAAATACATTCCTTTATCAAATTTGTTTGCAGAAATGAATTCAAATGATTCATTTTTAGCTTCTACTGTATCTTTTACATATTGTTTATTTCCATAATAATAACCCATTAAGACTTCCCCGTCCATCATTCCCTTTATTTTTCCTGAAATGACATGGTCTTGAGCGGAAACATGAGTGAAAGTAATGCTACTAAGTATTAAGAATAATATTTTTTTCATTAAAAAAAATTTAGATTTTAGCAAAGATAATTTTTTATCGAAAATAAATACAAAAAACAATCTATCCTATCAAATTAAATATATTTGCAGGGTCAATTTAAATATAGATGAATAAACTAGATTTTACTTTGAAAGAGGAATATATAGAACTCAATAAACTTCTAAAAATTCTATGCCTTGTGGAAAGTGGTGGTCAAGCTAATCAACTTATTATTCAGGGAAAAGTGCTTTATAACGGAGAGATTGATCTACGAAAAAGATTAAAGTTAAAAAAGGGTGATGAAATTCTTTTTTTAGAAACATTGATTAAAATTATCTAATGAAATTTGAAGATGAAATAAATCGTCGACGCACTTTTGCTATTATTTCTCATCCGGATGCAGGTAAAACTACCCTAACTGAAAAATTGCTTCTCTTTGGTGGCGCAATCAATATTGCTGGCGCCGTTAAGTCAAATAAGATTAAAAAGACAGCCACGTCGGATTTTATGGAGATTGAGCGACAGAGAGGAATTTCTGTAGCTACTTCAGTGATGGGATTTGAATATTTGGGTAAGAAGATTAATATTCTAGATACGCCCGGTCACCAAGATTTTGCTGAGGATACTTTTCGAACACTTACAGCTGCCGATTCTGTTATTGTTGTATTAGATGTCGCAAAAGGTGTGGAGCCCCAGACAGAGAAACTTGTGAAAGTCTGTCGTATGCGAAAGACACCCATTATCATTTTTATTAATAAACTAGATCGTATTGGGAAAGATGCTTTTGATTTACTTGATGAAATAGAAAGTAAATTATTGATTAAGGTTCGTCCATTAACTTGGCCCATAGGTATGGGGTCAAACTTAAAAGGAGTATATAATCTCTATGAAAATAATTTAGTGCTTTATTCGCCAAATTCAT
>TARA_Y100000385_G_scaffold282228_1_pt1 | contig 23370 bp, 24 predicted proteins | sample TARA_Y100000385 | Tara Oceans TARA_Y100000385 (sample SAMEA2620980) | marine metagenome | biome: marine biome (ENVO:00000447); feature: surface water layer (ENVO:00002042); material: "saline water (ENVO:00002010), including plankton (ENVO:xxxxxxxx)" | depth 5 m
AATAACTGGAAGTTTAAACCAGCAAATAGCCTTTAATAAGAAAAGTGATCCTAAGTATGCTAAAAAGATGGAAAAGGTTCGTGAAAAAGTAAAAAGACTTTTAAATAAAGATAAAAAATAGCTATGAAACCAATAAAGAATTTTGAAGAATTTATAAACGAATCTCATCCGGGACAATATAAAGCTCCTAAAGGAAGCGCTAGAGATAAGAAATTAAAGAAAGCAAAAGAACTATTAAAAGGATCTGAATCAGATAAGCAGAAAGCATATATGATTAGAGATGAAATGGAAAAAGATGAACGGGAAAAAACAGACGAAGGTTTAGTATATGAAGCAAAAAAGAAGGCTAAGAAAAACCTAAGTAAAGCAACTGAAGCTAAGATTAGAAAAGTTGCAAATAAAAAAGGATATACTTTTGGAAGCTTAAGAGCAGAGTATATTAAAGGACTCGGAGCATTTTATAGTTCAGGATCTAGACCAGGAATGACTGCTCATGGATGGGCAATGGCTAGAGTAAATAAAGCCACCCCAAGTAAATCATGGGCAAACGTAAAAAAATCTAAGTCTAAAAAATAAGGTTAAACGTTAGAAATAACTATTTTGTTTATATTTACGAGTTTGGTCTTTTTATAAATTTTAATTTAGTAGATTCAGAAGTAGATTTTATCTTTTTGTTTTCTTTAGGTTTAGTTATTCCAACTGAATCTAAATATTCTAAAACATCTCTATCTGTAGATGATCTTCTTAACCTATGATGAGCAAGATTAAATATTTTAGGTAAACCGAATTCTTCTGCTCGATCATTCAATCCTCTATTTAATACTTCTATTACGGTAGAGTCGCTTAATGAATCAGTTAATGGAACTGCATATACTTGATTAGGATTCTTAGACATAGCCTCTTTTCTTAGTTCATTCATTTTATCGTCCATTGAGGTAAGACCAATAGCAGTTAATTCATCTTTATTGAAATTAGACTGTTTTTTATCTAATTCATCAAATATTTTAATTACCTGTCTTCCTAATAATAATGCAAGCTTAGTTTTAAATCTAAATATCTTTCCTCCTACTCTTACTGCTTTTCCTTGCCACTTACTAGACTTATTTAAGATAGATCCCATATTCTTATAAAATATTACTCCAGCTTTTTCAGTATCTCCTATTAAATCTTTAGATGCTCTACTTATCGATGGACCGAATCTTCTTTCTAAAGTCTGTGATGCTTTCATCAAACCTCCACTAACTCTACTTATAACAGCTCCCTTGGCATCTTTTAATATTAAATCATTTCCTTTAGTAAATATCTTATTTCCGTTTTTTAGTGATCCACTAAAAAAGTCTTTTAGCTTCTTAGCATCTGCTAATTTAACTAGCCTAGGCATTTCATCTGCAAAGGTCGCTGCTTTTCTTTTAAATGAAGAAAAGAAAGAACCTATATATTTAAAGAATTTTTGTAAAGGTGCTCCTATTCCAGGGATAATTGATGCTATTTTACCTAGAAATTTAGAGAAAAAAGTATCTAGCATATCCCCTATAAGGCCTGCTAGTTTTTTACTATTAAGTGCTATATGAGATAACGTAGTAATCGTTGCCGGTGATGCTGCTGCAGTAAGTTTAACTGCTTTATCGGTCATCATACTTCCTCCTTTAGCTCCTACATTAAAAAATTCAGATGCTAATTTAGCTCCGGCTTTATTAGATTTGATCAACGCTTTGAACGGTGTAATAATAAAATCAGTGATAGGTACTGCAGATATCAAGGATAATATTCCTAATAGACGGAAATGACCGGCTTTTCCTTTTCCATCCATTTCTGCTCTAATGAAGTATATAATCCCGTTTATAATATCAGCAATCGCTGCTACTGCTATTCCCCAAGGACCAAAAAAATCTCCAGCGATACCTATTACATCAAGAACTAAATGAAGTATCCCAATAGGACTTCCATTTTCGGATAATGCATCAAACATACTACCTAGAATTCCTAACAAAGATAAAGAGTCTTCTCCAGCAACTTCTTTTGCTGCTTCTATTTGACTATCTTTTACTCCATCCATTACGTTATTTACGTTATCTCCTTCTATTTCAGTAGGAACTTCTATAGTTTGTTCGTTTAATTCTTTAATTAATTTAAGACATGAAGCTTTTAATTTATTAAAGTCTGGTCGTGGAATAGAAGGTATCTGTAATGTTCCATTTGCAATATTTTCATAGCATCTATGGATTGATCTGGCTCCTTGATTTACGATCAAATCAATTTCTACTTGCATTCTTAAATTTTCAGGAATGTATTTTTCTATATTTTCGATAGCAGGGCTCTTTGAAATATATTCCTGTACCACATATGGAGTAATATGACGCATAAACGATAGTTTTTATTATTTATTTGACTAAATATTAAAAATACGTCTTAGTTCTGCTCGTTGACGATTGATTAAATCAGGGCTATATGAATTGATCAATCGTTTAACGTCGTCTTGATTTTTTACGTAAAGTAGATCTCTTAATATTGGATCTTTAATAAGCTTCATTTCTGGATCGTATTCAATTTGAATTGCGGCTAAGCAGTTAGATGCTAATGTTTCATAGAATCTATATGTAGTAACATTATCTAAATGTTCCTCGTCTCCTGTAATAAAAGATACTTTAACGGTATCTAATTTTTCCATTAAATCTCCGTGTTTTAGCTTTTTAATGAATTCACCCGGAACCTTATCAGATTTATATCCAATCTTAAGATTATTAGTATCTGCTGGGAAATACTTTCTTAATTGCTTTTCTCTAAAAGATCCTCTTTTATCTCCAAAATAAACTAGGTCCCATTCCTTTTCTATTTCTTTAGCATCACTAAAGATATCAATAGTATCATCCTGAGTGAATCGATGTTTAAATATATATGTGAACCAATCTACTCGCTTCCAGCTCTTAGGAGTGAATCCTAGGAACTTATCGATCTTAGTTCCAGAAAATAAGTATGTAGATTCTTCAATAATCCTATTCCAATCTTCGACTGAGTCTGTACATAATTCAAATCTTTTTGAAATAATATCGGCATAATTTAAAGGTGGTATTCTTGGATCATTTACTAACATAAATATCTTTCCTTTAAATTTAGCTAAATCGTCGCATATTTTAGCACAGTGATCTCCCATTACTCCTCCAAAAAAATTAGGAGTACTTAACTGAAGAACAACTACATCGTATTCTGAAAAGTCAGTATCCATGTAGTCAATATAAAAATCTAAATCCTTAGTGTTTCTATTTTTATTTCCTACTACGTCAACTTGTCCAGAGTTTTCTTCCATCAGTTTCTTAAAGAACATCGCTTCAAGACCTCTATGGTTTTTATCGTTATATGTTAAATTTGCTAATACTGATGTTATTGCTACTTTTTTCATAACTATATTATTTTCCGTTTTCGTAATTTTCTAATCCTTGAATATATGCAACTGAATCCAATAAGTTATCTTTTTTATGATTATAAGATTCTCTTGAGAACTTAAGAGCAAGCATTGCTTTAAACATTTCGCGACCAGTAATATTCATTCCAGTCATTCCGTTAAATATCATTGCAGCTCGATCCATTCCTTCTGAGAAAGGACCATATTGTCTATCTGACTCTTCTGATCTATTATTTACAATAGAATCTGCTTCTGTTAAAATTGATTTATCTTTTGCCATATTTGTATTATACTTAATATTTATACTTTCGTTTTATACTATACTAAAAAAGGAGAAATACTTTAGTAAATCTCCTTGTGTAATATAGTAATTTAATTCAAAAAGGCAGCTATAATAAAATAACTGCCTTTTTGAATATATTTTTATTTAGTATTAAGCTATTTCTTTTTTAGATAAATCTAACTCAATATACTCCTCTTTTAAAGATGAAACGTTAGATCCTATTTGATCTTTTATTTTTTCAAGTTTAGATAAAGCTCCTTCTTGTAAGGATTTAGACTTCATTGCTTCGTTAATTTCTTCAATAGAACTTTCTAGTTTAGCGATGTTTTCTAAAATTAAAACTTTTCTTTGTTCAACTGCTCTTTTTACTTCAATCGTTTCGTTAATTGCTTCTTTAAATATTGCACTAACGTCGTAGTTATAGCTTTCTTTGAAATATGTATACATTTCATGTTCATCCACTTTGTTCCAGTTTCTATTTGCTGAATCTGTTTTCTTACATAAAAAGTAATTTCCATTTAATTCAAATACAGTAGATTCAGAAAGAGTATTATCGTTAGATATATTCTTAATAAATTTAAGGTTTAATATATAGTCTAAATTTTCAAATATTGTTCTTACCATCGTTTTAACTTCTACTGTTTCCATAGATAGAGCTTCAGTAAGGTTAATAGAATTAATATCATCTGATTTGACATCATTTAAGTATAGATCTAAAGTATCAGTTTCGTTAAAAGCTAATCCTATTTTTAAATTTCTAACTGCAGATGTTTCTAAAATTAATCCTTCTTGCTTGAATCCTAGTTTTGCAAACGCTTCACTCATTGCGTAAAACTCTGGCTTTATTCTCTTAAGAGATTCAGGGTTAACAGTAGAAATTGTAAATCCGTTATCTTTAATATGAACAGTATCTCCTTTAATTGTATTAACTGATTCTGAGATTCTAATGAACCTATTATCTATATAAGAAACAACAGATCCGTTCTTCATTCTAACTGATGGTGCAATAGTATCAGTAACTCTTGTGTTACCATCTCCACCTCCTAGTGTAAAAGTATCAGCTTGAGAAGCTTCTAAAATTTTAAGATTATTAATTAGTCCTTTAACGATAGGTAATCCGCTATGTCCGTATTTAATATCAATAATATCAGCAGAGTAAGTTTCTGTTACTAACATTTTTTTAAGATCAGCAGAAATATGTCCGTATGTTTTTTCGTTGATTCCAGACATTTCAAAAATATTGTATAATACTTCGAAATCATTCGCATTGTTAGCTAGACATTCACTAAGTTCAGAAACTGCCTTTTTAACTGAATATTCATGTGAATATTGAGTAAAGTCAGAAATAAATGAAGGATATATTCTAAATTCTGCTTCTCCTGACTCTACGATCTGAGTATATTGGTCTACTTTAGATGATATCATTGGATCTGAATACGCGTTAGATTCTCTGATTAAGTCTAATTTTTCAGATAAATTACCCATTTTAGACATGTCATATATCGCTGAATCTGTAGTATTTTCTTTTTTACTAAATTGAGATAAAATAGTATTAATAGAATCTATCTTTAGATGTTCATTTATATTAGTTAATCCCTCTTTAAGTTGATTATATACTGTTTCGTTGCTATATTTTTTGTCGATTGAGCTATTTACTGCTTCTATAACCATCTTTACTAATGAGTTATCACTAGTTTCAGAGTTATTTTTTAATTCAGATATAACATTATGGATAAAATCCTTCATAATTGTAATCATTATTTTTTATTATTTATCTTCTAAGATTAACGTTTTTCTATAGTTACGATGTAGATTTACTTCCTGCATTAGATACATTGGTTTTAATTTGCTTTGGATTTTTTGTTCCAAATCTATTAACAGTCGAAGGCTGAGCTTGTTTGTTTACTGAACTATTATTAGAATCATCAAATCTTTCAGGAGCAGAATCTGCTTGCTTATCTATCTTATCCTCAAGTTCTGCGGCTACATTGCTACTAGACTGAAGTTCCTCTGCTTCCTTTCTAGCTTCTTTAACTGCATCATCGATATCCACCTGTTGAGATGCAGGTCTCCATTCTCCATTATACATTACTGTTTCATTACCGTTTTGAGCAGTTGATGTAATATATACAACATACCTATTGGAAGAAACAATTGCTTTTGCGTTTTGTTTTGAGACATTAAACACTAATTCCCCTCCCGTTAAGTTTTCTTGCTTAGCATTGTTTGCATTATCAATTGATATATTACCGCTGCTTGTTTCAAATACAAGACTATACTTAGCTGAGCTCATATTAAGATCGATCGGAGATGGTATTGTATTTACTATGTTGAACATTTTAATTTTTACAGTATTATCAAAAGGTGTCATAATAAATCTAAGTTTTCCTGGACCGAATATTACTGAATCTGAAATATCTGATGTTTTTTGTAATCCACTGTTATTTGAAACAGATATATTATTATTGCTAAAAAATACTGGAATATATTCAAAAGACTTAGTCGCTACTGGATTAGTCGCGGTTTCACTATAAAATCCAGGGGCAAATGATGGCTCAATAAATAATTTAGTAGACTCAAAGTTTTTCTTAATAATTTTATTATATATTTTATGAGATCTAGGTTCTCCGCTTAATGGGATGTTGATTAAGCTTTTTCCATATTTCTTAGGAGAAATTAAATTAAACGAAGCTTCTCTTATTACCTGTTCACCGTTTCTTTTATTGGTTAATCTAGAAAGTAGATCTATAGACATACTAATTGCACTTCCTGCATTTTTAAGAACTGGTCTAAATACCAAAGGTTCATCGTAATTATCTTCTTGAAATATTACCTGTCTTGATGAATTTATAAATGTACTTCCTACTTGTTCGAATATACTTAACTGGTGTATTATAATCCAGTCATCTTGAGGATTTCTTTTATTTAAAGATGCAATAAAATCCTCGGGGAATGCTCCGCTATATGTAAGAAAGTATTCAATGAAATCTCCGTTAGCAGATTCTGCAATAGATGCTCCTAAGTTATCAAATTCATTAGTTTGCGATATAGTAGTTTCGTAATGTTCAGTTACTTCAAATACATCGTATTGGGTCGCAGTATTCGTATCTAATTTTTCTCTTTTACCACATTCAGAAACACTAGCTATAATAGGTGAATTGTGAATAAATCCACTATGTCCAATGTCAGTAGGAGTAATAGCAGCTGAAAAAGTAATAGCTGGATTTGCTGAGCTTCTAAATTCATCATTAATATTTTTAACAGAAGGAACTCGTATATCAATATACCTGTCATATAGAGAATCAGATAAAAACATCGGTTTACTATTAAATGTTATTAATTGATCAATAGTTTCAGGAGCAACTAGTATATTAGCAAAAGTATGAATATCTCCATTATTTTGAGTATTCTTGATATTTAATAATAGGGCCTCAAACCCTTCTAATTGAAATCCTGATATGAAGTGAAATCTTACAGTGTCATATACAACATTAAATCCAGTAATAGAAGAGGTTATAAGATTTGAATCATATGCTAGATAATCTGGAATTTTTTCAGAATCCGCATATGCTACTTTATTATTTCCTATATTTACAGCAGTAAGATCTTGTATATTTTGAGTTGTACTAATCGATGCATCTGTATTTAGTATTTGATGGTTGCCTGTAGTAGCATTCTTTATTAATATAATATCATCATTTAAATAATTAGAAGAGCCTAATGGTTCTGCCATGTATTCTACTAAACAGTAGCTACTAATACTTACGAATCTGCTTGTTGTCATGTTGTTTTTATTTTTTAATAGGGCTGAATTTGTGATAGAATCCTAGCCCAACCGTGTTGTTTGTCGCTGCATTAAGCAGTAACATTTCATTTTTGTAATATATTCCTCCACTTATAAATAATCCATTTGATCCTCCAGATTCCATATTATTTAGATATCCTCCACCAAGAATAAATCCTAATTTAAGTTCTTTGTCTACTGCTGCAATTTTTGCGGCAGGAAGGCTTTTTATTTCCATTGAATCTACTGTTAACCAATTAGGTCCAATAAATCTAGAGTTCCATAATCCTCTCTTAGTTTCTGTTAACACAATTTGAATTGGAAGATTTTTAAATGTCCATTCTCCTAAATATTTTTTAGTATCTAATGTTATCGTTCCATCCCAATTAATAAATGAAGAATCTGCTTCAGGATATCTTAAGTTAAGTACAATCGAATTAGTATCGTTTTTATCTATAGAAACGTTTCCTGAGCTTATCTCGGCTTTAAGAGATATAACTGCGTCGTTCAACATTAGTATCTTTTCATCTTTCTTTTTAAGTGTCTTATATAGTCCCCTATTGCTTTTTTCTAAACTCTTTTTAATAGATTTTTCAGTCTCAAAACTGTTTACTAACTTAGCATATTGGCCGTCTATTTCTTTTTTAGTTTTATCAAGCTTAACGACTTCGATATTAGAGGCATCGATTTGCTTTTGCATGTTATTAGCAAGCATATTTGATCTAACATGGCTGCCGACCAGTAGGAGTATTAGAATAATAATAATTCCAAATAGAATTCTATTTTTGTTTATAGTCATTTACTTACTATTTATTATTGCATATAGAGTATCATTAGAAATCTTTTCGCCTGTCTCATTCTCTATTTTATTTATAAGAGTTTTTTCTATTTCTCTTAATTCATGTAGTTTAACTGATGCAGAATCTTTATCTGCTCTTAGTTGTTTTATCTTCTTTTCAATTAAATCGAATATTTTGCTTGTTTCATGATATTCATTTTCTAATTTAATAAGTTCATCTACGTATTTATCATATTTATTATCCATATCAATTTACTATTTTTACGTCTAGTGGACCACTCATGATATGTTCAAGCCTAGATAATCTATTAACTACCTCAGACATATCTACGTTTACTCCGGTTGAGTTTTGTACATTTTCATTTGAATTAGTTTCGTTATTGTTAGTAGTTTCTGTTACAGTATCAGTAGATGAAGTTGACATTTTATTATTATCCATCGATTCTTCACTTTTAGACTCAATGCTTTCTTCAGGGGTAGATTCAGTAACTTTAACTGGATTGGATATAGGATAATTTTTAGTATCTATCTTAGAAGAAGATTTACTTATTTCTGTCATGTTTGAATCTGACTTAGACGATTTAAAGTCATTATCATATTCAGTAGTCATATTAGAGTTTAATATGCTATCATTGTATATATTATCACTACTGTCTCCTTGTAAATTAATATTAGATTCAGAATTAGACATTGATTCATTAATTTGACTAGTGTTTACTTCAGAATCAGACATTGATTCATTAATTTGACTAGTGTTTACTTCAGAATCATTAGAAGTAATACTAGTTGAATTTTCAATATCTCCAGAGGACCCTGTACCTGATGAATCATTTATAGAAGATTCCGGAATACCGAATAACATTTTTAATAATGTCAAAAGTGGATTATTTTCAGTATTAGTAACTGGAGAATTAATTGAACTAGTAGATTCCGAAGACATACTATTTATATTAGAATCTCCTTCTACGTTATTTACCGATTCTGTACTATTTATAGAGGAATCATTAGAAGAAACTTCTTCTGTAGTGTTATTTACATTATTAGTTTCATTTACATTAGTAGTATCATTTATATTAGAAGATGTTTCATATACTTGATTAACATCGGAGCTAGTTTTAGGAATGCTTTCGTTTATACTTGGCTCTGAGGTTTCAACAGGTTCAACTTCAGGTTCAACTTCAGGTTCATCATCTTTAAGTTCATCTATTATTTCTAATGGATCAGAAGAAACAATAGAATCTTCCTTTTCTACTTCTTCAATATTATCCTTTGAATTTATTGAGCTGTTTATTACAGAGTCGGACTGAATCTCTTTATTGTCTTCGTCATTTAATACCTCAGGTAAATTTGAGGCCTCTATAGGTAAATCTACATCGTTAATTGATGGTTCTTCTAAGTCAACTTCATCAGACGGTTCTTCTACGTTAACATCAGACGGTTCTTCAGGCTCAGCGATAAGTTCTCCTTCAAGTTCTCCATCTTTCTTAGCTTGTTCTGCAATTTCAACGAACGCATTATGTAAAACGGTTCTTTCTCTATAACGAAAGCCCGCTGGAGAATATATAGAAATATCTTTTAAATTATTTACACCATATGATAAAGAATTGAAGAAATAATACTCTTGCTCAATTAATTTATTAATCTTATATAGTTCTGGGTATTTTTTAAAATACGCCATTATATTTTCTAGAAAACCATTCGCACCTAGCTCTTTAAATCCTTCTGCTCTAACTAAATCAGAGGATGCTTTTTCGCTCTTTCTTTCGGTTTTTCGTAGTTTTTTATAAAGTCTAGTAATTTTCGTGTAAAAATCGGGACCTATTTCCTTAAAACTATCAGAATTTTCTTTGTATATGTCTCTATTTACATCGCCGTCTTCTAGGAATATTGAATTAAATGTTTCAAGCATTCCTTTAGATTCTGCGATATCTGCAAGCTCAGGTCTGAGCTTTAAGTATTCCTCATGTTTTTCTTTAGTACGAGTGGCGTCTTCTGTTGCCTCACTAATCTCTATTTCAGAGTATTCCCCATATCTTTCGATAAACTTATTTAATGCTTCAGCCAATTAAATGAATTTTTTATTATTTATTTGAGTTTTAGATGAGAAGGTAAATTAACAGCTAGCGGCTTTGCTTCTTTAGAATCTTTATTCATATCTGCCACTTTGACTATTTCGTCATTTTCTTTACTAATATCTTCGTTAATAATATTAAGATACAAAGAATATTCCATATATTCTAGGTTATAGATAGTATCTAAGCTCTGCTGGAGCTTCACAGACAAACGGAGACTAAGCTCCAATAAATTCAAAAAATCCAGTTGAAATAATGAAAATATCTTTTGTAGTGAAGCTTCCTCCCAAAAAAATGTGATCCTCCAGTCTACTTTTACATTTTTCACAAACTCCTATTGCTCTATTAACGCTTTCTTTCTTGATCATTTCCACGAACTTATATACCGCTATATACTTATCCCTAGACCAATCGTTAAAATTATGGATCAATGTGGTAATAAAACCAGGAGTAATTTTTCTCCAATCATTATATAGATATGGGACAACTTCATAGAATGCTTCGTCTATTTTCTTACCTTTAGCAATTTCTTGCTTTCTATGTTCTTTGAATTTATTAATAGTTCCACTGTTTGGAAGATAAAATTTAAATTTTTCTCCTAATTTGTTAGATTCTGCAGGGATTATAAATGCTCTCTCTACACTTGAATACCAAGGCATAATTGATTCAGGAGTACTATATCCTATTAAATTTCTACTTGAAACTTGTAAACGATTGACTTTTCCACATGATGGGTTTTTACACTTAATATTAGCCATTAGTTTATTTTCTTGATTTGGAAAAGTAAGCTCATATATTCTAAACAAGATATGGTATTTATCTACGTCAGAATAATCATTGAAATTATATCTGCCTCCAGAGTTAGATTTAAATTTTGCGCATTTATCAAGAATAAAATTAATTTTATTTCTTATATCAATAGGATCTTTTTCATCCATAGTAGACCAATGTTTAATTTCGCTCGTTTTAGCAGACCTAAGAAGTATTTCAGCATCAGCAGGGTAAAACATTCCTTTTGAAGGCATTAAATCTAAACTTAATAATTTCCAAGGAGATTCTGAAGCTGATGATAATTGATCTTCTGGGTGCAGTTCAACTTTTCCGAGTGATTTAACTACATCAGGTTTATTAACTATAGGCTTTTCTGCCGGAGTGTTTACGCCGTGTTTTGCATCTATCCCATCTAAGTGAGATAACGCATCAGTTTCGTCAATATCGTTCATTATATGATTGTTTTTTATCTTATATTAAAAAAAACTTAACGGTTTTAATAATATTGAATTAAGAATTTATGAATTCTGAGAAAGACATTGCCATGTTTCTTGCTTCAGTAATGCGCTCCATAGTGTCAACATATATTTCAGTAGTTTCTAGTGTTTCAGGATCTTGTACGAATGCAGTTATCTTATGATTACGCCTGTCTATTTTTAATTTTTCTAGTTTACCTACAGTGCTTCTACCTTCTTCATTATCTATGAACGAATTTACTATTTTACCTCTAACTCTATCTCCTAGTTTAAAGAAGTTTTTAATTATACTTATTTGGGAATCAAATTCACTAATACCTGGGTCTCCGTGAACTGACATATCGCTTAAAGGTAATAGCTTAATTGAAATCCCAGGAGTGAATTGACTTCTTCCTGAAGTGAAGTTAAAGTCACCTTTAGCTCCATAAAAAGGAAGTCCTTTCATGTTGTCTCTGTTTTGAAAAGCAGTAACTGATCCTGTACCTTCGTTTATTTTAGGCATTTATAAATGTTGATCTTTTTCTGTGACCGAATATAGAATATGTGGTAGGTGCAGTAATAGTAGCTCCTGCTGCATCAGTCCATTCGAATTTCTTTAACCACACATCCATATATGGGTTAAGTTTTAAGTAATCGGTAGGGTATACTACAGATGACGCATCATTGTTATCAATTCCCCATATTCTAATATGTTTATTTGCAGGGATATCTACAAATTCAACTCTGAATATAGGACCGTGACTATTTCCTATTTTATCAGCAGCAGTTGTTCCTCCAACTTGATTATATCCTAACGTTGTCTTCTGTCCCGGTGCTAATCTTCTTTTATCTGTACTTACAAATTGTAATTGATATGTACGCTCAGGAGATACCTTTGATGCATGCTCTAAGTCGATAATTTCTGTTCCGCTATTCATCATAATTATATTATATTATTTGTTCTGGAGTAACTCCGTATACTATTAATCCTTTTACGTCAACCTTAAACAGTGCGCTAGGACTTGTTATTTTTATTTTATTTATTAAATCCAACGGGTTATTTGATCTAGGATTAGTAAAATGTGCGTAGAAATTATATAAAGGCAAATCTACGTATGTTCCAGATGCAACTGTTTCTATAGAAATAACTACTTTCTTATCTGATATAGAAATTTCATCTCCATTAATATCATTCTTTGGATACGTAACCTGAATCATTATACCTCTTACGTAATTAGTATCAGCGGTTAGTTCAGTTAATGGAAGAACGGTTTCGTTGTCAAACAAAGTAAGATTCCCAGTTAATGCAACATTTAAACTTACACAACTATATCCATCGGTAGGAAATGCAAAATCTCCCATGCAGAACTTACCAGTAGTTTTATCTGCTTCTACTATTTTAAAACATTTATCGTCAAATAATTGTAGAACAGGTTGAAGTCCGTTAGGTCCTCCTTTTGTACATATATTACTTATGCTTGGTATCATTATTGTTAATTATTTTTACTTATATTTTTTATTATCATAAGGCTGCTGCTTGTCTTTATTTACTGGTTTATTACTTGAATCATCATCTATAGCAATAGGTTTAGTAACTATATGTTCAGTTTTATCTTTTTCTATATTTTCAACTTTTTTTACGTCAGCATTTGTGTCTTTAAATGTTTTTTCTATTTGTTTAGGGTTATTCGCATCATATTCAATATAAAAATGTAAAGCGGTTAAAGACATAATAGGAAGAGTTCCTCCTTGAATTAAAGCAAGAAGTCTACGATGATCAGTAGCAAGCCAATCTTCAGTTATAGGTGAAATTAATTCAATCCATGAAATAAAAATAGAGTCTGTAATATCTATAAATTGATATTCAAAGAATACATTTCCTACTACTTGAATCAACGTAACCATAATAAACAGAAACCATATTGCTTTTTTACCAATATTTAATGTTGATGCAGATACAGAAGCTAGAGCAAATATTTCAATGGCAACCGATAGGTAAATAGCCCATGAATATGGATTTCCTAAATTATACCAAGTTACTACGTGGCTTATACTCATAATTACCACCAATAAAATTGGTAGTAAAAATGAATTTCTAATTAGTGTAGATTTATTACGAATAAACCAATTAGTCATTTGCTTCTATCTTATTTTTAATATGAGATAGACTAGTTTTACCTTTATCTAGATCATCTTCATAGATCAGGTAATTTAACATTACTTTCTCCATTATATTTTCTACTTCTAATTTATTAACTGTTTTATTTTCTAATGATATAATTACATTTGTAAGTGAATCTACTTTAGTAGATAATAAAATATTATTATCAATAATAATATTGTTAGTTTTTCTAATCTTTTTGCTAGTACATCCTTTTCCTAAAAATAATAAAACAAATAGTATTGCTAAAATTTGCCAAGCATATTTTTTGATTGTTTCTATGAATTTCATAATATATCTTTTTATTATTTATCTCAAAATAACGCTATTTATTAAGTAGAGAATTCCAGTGATAAGTGATCCTGTCGCTACTATGCTGTATATAATATCATAAATTAATCTATTTTTGTTGTATTTTGAGTATGCAAATGAGATCTCAATTATATATCCATAGAAGGTATCGCTATATGCTCTATCGTATTCAGCTTTAATAGAATCTAATATTCCTTCATTTTGTAAAAACTCAGTATATTTTCTAATTTTATCAGAAACAAACTTTAATTCAACTGATTCTAGTGCAGCATCATCTTCATATAATAATAATTCTGGATTTAAGTCGACACCTACATATAGTCTATTGTTAGTTAATCGTATTCCAAGTTCGCGTAGTTTTCCATTTTCTTTTAATTCAGTAAGTATTTTTCCAAATCTACGAGACTGTATTTTTTCGACAACCATCCCTTGGATTGATTGGAATATATTTTTAGGGTTTAAATATTCTAGTATTTTCATATTTCAAAAATGTGATTTAGTGATTCTTTAAAATTTGGATGTTCATCTAGGATCTTTGACTTAAGATCTAATCTTATTTTTCTAAGTTTAGTTTTAACTGTGTTTTCATTAATGTCATATCTAGATGCAATAGATTTAACTTTATCTTTTTTTAGCATTTTATCAATCGCTATATTTTTAAGCAAATCATCAGGTATTTCATTAATCTCAAATACAGTGATATCATACAGAGATTGAAAATCTTTTTCGACATTGCTAAAATCGTCAGTTTCTTGAGTATTAGAAACAGGATCTGAACTATCCTCTATGCTAACACATTTGAATTTAGATTTCATATGAAGATAAAAAAGTGTCTCGTTTCTAGCTATAGTATATATCCAAGTAGTAAATCTTCCACGTTCAAAATCAAATTTTGATATATTTTTGAAAATTTTCTTTAGAGTCCACTGTAGTGCTTCACTCGTATCTAAATCGTTTTTACAAAACTTCCAAATATAGTAGTTAAGCTTAGGATAAACTAGAGACGCTAATTCGTTTCTTTCTCTATCAGTAATACTGTTGTCTGTAAATTTAATTGCAATTTCTTGAATTCGCTGATTACTACGTTTGTTTTTAATTTCAAAGCTCATATATTAAGTTAGTATTATTTTTATTATCATACGATATACTTATTTTAGACTAAAACGCATATAGATGATAGATCTATATGCTTAATTGTGTAAATTACAAGCGTAGCATAATATACATTATTATACTACATTTATATTAACTATTAAAAAAATTATTTTTTAGTGAACGTAAATGGTCTATGTTTTCTATATTGAATACATCAGTTTTTTCTTTTTTACTTCTTTTAGAGTTTTGTTTACTTTCGTTATTCATGCGTCGTATTTCATTAAAATCCCATCCTGATTTATTTTCGTTTGTATGTAGGTTAAATATTTTATGTGTTAACTCTTTTCTATATTTAGATGAAGTTCTTTCAAAAGTTTCTACTGCGATGTCCCAGAATTGGCTTGATTCGAATATTGCACTTACGTTTACGCAAGTCATAGCTAAATCATCATTTCCATTTTGTCCTCTGTAAATGCCTCCTTTAGATCTACCAAATGACATTAATTCATCAATTGTTAATGAATCATTTGGAATAATTTTGTTTATAGTTATCATATATTTAAATTTTTCGCAATACTTGATTTTATTTCCAGGTCCTAGCTTTAAACCTGGTTTAAACGATTTTGCTGATTGAGTATGTTTAGTAGAAACAATTTGTCCTGACCAGTATTTGTCATTTAATTTAAATCTATCATGAATAATATCTCCCTTGTGGTTGAGTTCAATTACAATTCTAGTTTGATCGGTATTAAATATATCATAGATGATGTGTTCACATGCTGTAGAAAATTGATCTATATCTAGATCATTAGATCTTAAGTAACCTATTTGAACTAATGAGATAGCATCTAATTCACTTTTAACTAGATGTTTCTTTTTTACAAGTTCTTTAACTGGAAGAGCAACTACTTTATAAATATTAAGAATTGAATAATCTCCACCTATTCCGTCTGCAGTATCAATACTAAATACATAGTTTGATTGATCCATTCTAAAATCATCTACGCATTTAAAAGAATAATTTTTATGAAAGTTCAATACATCTCCGATATAAGAAAATTCTTCAGTAAACTGTATACTAGTTAATTCATAATCTGTTTTAATCACATCAAGTCTTTTTAAGTCTTTAGAATTAAGTAATAGTTTATCAGAAGCAAAAAATTGTAAGCCGTACTCTTGATTAAAATCTTCAATAGACCCTAGATCAGCTATAACTGCTTGTTTCCATACATCATCTCTTCCTTTAATTTGCCACCAGTCTACTCTTAATGGGGTGTATCTTGATTCTCCAGCAACAGCATCTTTCCATATTTCCCAGAATTTATTTTTACCATTTGGAGTAGAAGTTAATATAATTTTTCCATTTGGATCTGCAGTAACAGTAGGGAAAATAGCTCTATAGAAATCATCTAAGTTAGCGTCATTAATATGAGCAAATTCATCTACATATAATAAGTTAACTGTTAAACCAATACCAGATTTCTTAGTGGTAGTACGCCCAACTAATCTGCTTTTTGAATCAAATCTAACATTACTAGCATTGATATTGGATATTCCAGGTTTCATGAAGAAAGGAAGACCTTCCATTGCTATTTTAAATTTTTCAATAAGTTCTTTAGTAGTTGTAAAGTTATCTGCGACACATAACGCGGTTTTATCTACTTGGAACAATAGGTACCATAGCATAAAAATAGCACTAGTTACGGTTTTACCAGTTTGTCTACTTGCCATTAGGATGTTTAAGTTATTGTCTCTATATGAATCTATGATTTGAGTTTGAAAGTCCCTTAGACCACCTGCTTTATCTAAAGTCATGGTTCCATTAGGAGTTTTTATATCACAATATATTGAGGCAAAGTAGTGTACGTCTGCTTTACATCTAGCAAGTATTTGAACCTCTTCTGGAGTGTATTCAAATGGTAAATTTTCTCTTTTTAAATTAATGTCATTGTCAAAAAATGGAGAGCTTTTAAGTTTACGAAGATCTTCAGTTCCTTCACTTATATCTTTAACTAGTTTATCTATTTTCTCAGTAGTCCATATATAGTTATTATTAGAATCCGGTCCTCCTATTGCTGACACTTTAGTTGAAGAGAAAGCTCCTCCTGACATTATATCTCTCATTTATTAGATTATTTCTGTAAGGTCAATAAACTCGTCGTTATCTTCCTCTTCTACTTCAATGTTTCCATCGACGTCTTTAATTAAATTAAACTTATTTCTAGGATCGATTAAATCAGTTTTGTCATCTGATGTATCTACTACATAGTCCGGTAGATTTGATATTATGTTTTTAGTTCCTACCGATACGAAATATTGACCTTCTTCAGGGTTTGATGGAACCGATGTTTCACTATCATTAACTGGACCTTCAGTATTTAAACCTTTGTATGTGTCCTCTAAAAATAAAACGTAATTAGCTTGCATCTTAGTAATATTTGCCATTTTATCTTGTAACTGTCCCATAACTTCTAATAATCTAGGTTGAGTATTTCCACCAGTAATTTCTTCCATCACTTTAATTAGTGCGATTTTTATTGTTTTAAGTTGAAAAAAGAAATTAGACATATTAATTGTATCTAATTCTTTCTTATGACGAGCATAATCAGATTTATCAAATATTCCAATATCAACAAAGTTCTTAAATAAAGAATCGGTAATATCTTTTGCTTTAGCGGTAAACTGCTCGCTCATTTCATCAAAGTCATATGGACTTATTGACTTTGTTTCGTTAGCTAGCTCAGCATCAATTAGCATGTCTTCATTATCTTGAGATGATATATTGCTTAGAAGAGATTCAATCTCGTTCTTCAGATGCCTTCTATTCTCTTTACTTATTTTACCTTCTGCCATTTTAGTTTAGATTTTTTTCGTACTTTTCGATAGCAGGATTCGCGTTAATCTTAATTTGTTTAACTGATTCTATCCAGTTGTAAACAATATCGTTTATTTTTTTAATGAATAAATCTAATGTAGAGTTAATATTGAACATTTGATTAGATAATGTATTTTTCATTATATTATCCTTGTAATTATACCCTAAATGTAATCGTTTCTCGTTTCTTTTATAGATCGGTCTATATATGCTATTTTTAGTCATTAGATACTATTATTTTATATTAGGACGTGGAACAATATCTGGTATTTTGATATTTACCGCTCCTAACGATTCGCCACTTGATATTCCTTCGTCGTAAACATTACCATGTCTATCAGTAAATCCGCCGCGAATTAAAGGTAATTGATTGTTTGTTATTATGATATCATTAAACTCATCTAATCCAACAAGTTTTGCATTTGGGTCTAATGTTCTCGCTCGTTCATTTTCTTCTCCTACAATAGTAATTGCTACTGAATCTACTCCATTAATCTCTTCAATTGCTTTAATAAGATCACTTTTAGGAATCCTTTTTCTTCTCGTATTATCTATAAAGTAATTAGCTAATGTATTGTTAATTTCATTTGTAATAATCTCTGGTGAAACGTCGTCGAATATTATGATAGTAGTGTTTATTACATATCTATTAATTACCGGGTCAACTAATTTAATATCAGTTGAAACTAATTTACTTCCAGTTTTTTCTATGTATCTTAATAATTTTTCTTTTTGATATTCACTCATTTTGAATCTATCTAAATTTGCTCCAAAATAATCTTGAGCAAATCCAAAGTTTTTTCTAATATCTGGAATTAAGAATAGGTTTAACACTCTATCATCCTCTTCATCTAAATATATAGATATTAAACTAAATAAGTTTAACTTACGTAGTACTATTTCGTAATGGTCAGCATTAACTAGTGCAAAACTCTTTGATGTGTTAGGTGCAATTAGTCTGGTTAATTCAGAATTTTCAGGATTAGCTCCGAAGTATGGAGGATTTGTCGTTACTATTGATATATAATCATTTAATTCTATTTCATCTCCTATTAATGAGAATCCAGTGTCTAAAAATGTATACTTAACTGAAGTAGGTTCTGTTGTTCTAATATTTCCAGCAGGACCTTCAGTTACTAAGTATTCTACTATTATTTCTGCTCCAGAGTTTGGAACTAATCCAAATGATCCGTTACCGAAGTAAATATCTAATCCACTAGTTATTCCAGTTTTTGTGATAAATCCTTTTCCCTCTCTTGGAATATCTAACATTGATCTATATTGAGTCCATGCTTCTCCATTTACAAAAACATTAACATAGAAATTATCAATAAAAAAGTTTTGAGGACTTCCAATAGAGAAGCTTTCTAATTTAATTCCTTTTGCAGTAAGAGTTTGAGTTTCAATAATTCCTTGACGTACGTTTAATTTTATTCCATCATCTTTTCCATTTAATGAAAATTTAATTTCATCAGATGGAAGATCTAATATATATGGCAACCCGTTAGTTACACACTCTAATCTTGTTAAATTAGGAATTATTACTAAATCTACAGGGATTTCTTCTGCTTCATCATTTATATTTAAAGATACTTCACCAGTAGAAGATACCGCTCTACTTGGATTATGGCCAGCTAAAGAAGCTAGTGAATAAATTGAAGTTACTCTGGTTGCTTCGTTGATATTCAATTCAGTAATCGCATCTTCTATATAATAGAATACGAGCTGAGTAAGGTTTTCTATTACAATTAAAATCTGTCCAAAAGGAGAAGCTGCAGTAAATACTGATTTATTTTGATTAAACTTTTCAGTTAAATATTCAATAGTATCTATTAATATATCCTCAATAGTGGCCCTTAATGATTTTAATATCTTATATTTTCCTAACCCGCTGTAATTTTCCATTAATAAAGGTATCTTTGGTTTTATTTATTCACTTAAAACTTTATTTTGAGCATGCACTGCTTATTATATGTAATTTGCATTCGAATAAATAAATCAAAGCATAATACCTACAATATGACTGAAGGAATAACTAAACATAAAATATATGAAAATTCTAAACTTTCTTTTAAGTTTGAGTTTAAGTCTCCTATCAGAAGAAGAGACATGGCTAGCAAGCTATCTAATAATATAGGTAAAAAAGTACATTGGTTTAAAGGGGTAGATGAAAGCTTTAAGCCAACCGGAACTGATTTTAAGCTATCTAATAAATATAGTGAAAAATCTAAAACCTATATTTTTGAGACTGGGTTTATTCATTACAACGAAGCAACTCAAGTTATGTTAAAAGCTATGAATTTAATTAATCACTATGGCTACACAGATGATCGATGTGAAATGGAAGTTAAAATAGGATTAGTTGAAGGAAATATTTCTAAGCTAAATAAGTTTAAGTACTTAATAGGCTTAAATGAAGAAAAGATATTAGATACGTGGAACACTCATTCTAGTGAAAGACATAAAGTGAATTACAACCTATTAATAGATATAAAGAATCCATACGCAACTATATTATCTAATAGATTAATAGAAAGAGTTGATCCGCAATTCTTTAATACTGAAAAATCTGATTTTTATGGAACAGACTTTTCTAAACTAAATGAAGGATATGTTATTACTAATTATATAGGAGGAAGTAAATATCAGCTAAGAAAAAGAGAAGCACTAGATACAGTTAATAGTATTGCGAAAACTTTATATGAAACTGCAATTAATAATTATTCATATAATGATAGTGAAAGAAGGACTATTGAAGGAATATTAGAATATTATCGTGAAGTAGTTAAAGGTACTAAAAACTATGGAAACTTTAAAGGTGCATATCCAAATATCAAACTGTATGTTGATTTAAAGTCAAATGATCATGTAATAGAGGCTCATTATATTACCTTTAAAGACAAATTATTCGATCTTGTATCCAAAAGTCAAGTAAATGAAGCAGAAATAAATTGGGATAATCAAAGAAAAAAAATGCAAATTAAAAACGCTATTATAGATAATAATATGGCTATAAAAGACGTTGAATTCTACAACTGTACAGTTGAAGCAGATGCAACTAATTGTACTTTTAGTAATTGCATTATACGACATTCTAAATTAAATGAATGTGATATCATATCAGGTAATTATATAAAGAACTCTAAGGTACTTGAATGTAAATATCATGGAACTATGAATGAAATATCAAAAAGCTACCTAGACAACACTGCAGGTTTAATTAGTGCTGATCTAACAAACTGTGTAGTAAATAGAGGAAATTTCTCAAAGGAGTCAAATATTGATAATGCAACTGTTATAATTGATAAAAACAAGTAGAGTTTAATATACTTTAATCTTATCACTAGTATCCCTAATAAATAAAATAAAATCTAGGATATTAGATGTCGATTTATTCTAACCTTAAAGATATCAGAAAACTAAGCAATGCTAGTCTGACATCGATCATAGATGTTACAAATTTAAATTTTAAGAGCGTTTCAGAGGCAAATCTTGATTTTTTAAATAATATTAGCTATGATGAAACATTGAATGAAGTAACCTTGAACAGAGTTACTTCTAATTATGTTGACATAACTAATACGCTATCAATGCTTTCTAGTGGTGTACCAACATTCACTATTAATTCTGCGGGTAACGCAACAGGACAAGAATTATTGGTAGTCGTATCAGAAGCAAAAAGAAGAAGATTTACAGATTTTGATGATTATCCAGCAGTAGGAGTACCAGGAGAAGTAGTATACACAGGAGTAGCGGGAGCTGACCCTACTTTTGGAGAAGATTTTATAGGATACTTAGATAGCCAAGGATGGGTTAGTTTAACTAACTTTAATGGAACATCTCTAGGACCAGGATTAGTAATAGACCTTACCTCAGGATCTCCTCCAACACCACCAGTTGCTGATCCAGGAACTGGAATTATATGGATAGGAGCACCTGGAGCAGAAACAACATATGAACCAGGACCATCTGTAACATATTACACAGACACATCTGGAAATACTTATGATATTTTAACTAATCACGTATGGGAAAAAGTTGGAAGTGATGCTAAACTTAAGCTGCCAAAAGCAGTTATAGGAGACCTCACTAACTTTGGGCAATTTCAATTAGTTGATGGAAACCAAGCTGGTGGATACGTATTAACGTCAGACGGAGCCGGAAACGGAACATGGCAACCAGGAGGATCTGGAGGAACATCTGGAACAATTAACTCATCATACGTAGAAACTGTTAACTTTATAGCTAATACCTCTATAACAATTACTCATGGTTTAAATAGTAAAGATTTAGTAGTTAGATTTATAGATATTGATGTAGATGAAGAAATAGAAGGACATGTCAGTGCATATACATTAAACACAGTAGAAGTACAGCTTTCTCAAACAAATAATAACGTAAAAGTAGTTATACTTTCTGCAGGAGGATTTGTACTTGAACTAGACGCATCTTCTGCTGGAGACGGTTTACTTTTTAACACTGGAGTTTTGTCAGTAGGAGCTATTGATACTACAATAACAGTAGATCCAGGAGGAATTAAGGTAGGAACAATTACAACAGGAAACTTTGCAGATTTTGCAGGGGATGTAAACGGAGCAGTAATGGACTCGTCTAACTTTGTTGATAGTACGTCTATTGATTTTACAGTTACCGCCGGTACATCAGTTACAGCAGATGTTATTGTAGCAGGAACAGATGCTACAGGTAAAGTAATAGAATCGGATGGATCCGGAGGATTTACTTACGGAAATGTACAGGTTGGAGGATTAACTGGTAGACGAACAGTAAATACGTCTGCGGCAACGACAGCGGCAACTAACGCAGAATTATCTTTAACATACGTTGAATTATTTGGAGGAGATATTCCAAGTTCAAAAAGCATTCCACAAGTGTTCGTTAATGGACAATTAATTTTAGTTACTGAAGATTTTGCTGGAGACGCATTTTTTGGAATAACGAGTGCAGTAGCAGTTGCCTTCAGTGCATTAACTGGATCAGAAAATTTATACTGGAATGGAATAATTGCAGGATATAAACTAGAAACTTCAGATAATATCATCGTACATTACGGAATTGATTAATATAAACGATAATAAAAAGATAAAGTATATATGGCGCAATATAATTTAAAACAAATTAAGATCTCAGGTAATTCACTTGCTGGGAATTCTAATGGGTCTACTTCAGGAATGGAGGCTATTTCTATAGGAAGTGGTATAGTATTAACTGGAAGCGTTCTTAGTGCCATAGATAATACGCCAACTGATTCTGAAATAAAGGTATCATATGAAAATAATGCTGATACTAACGCGTTTACGGATTCTGAAAAATCTAAATTAGCGGGATTAGACAGTTCTAAGTTT
>TARA_Y100000385_G_scaffold41185_1_pt1 | contig 23348 bp, 24 predicted proteins | sample TARA_Y100000385 | Tara Oceans TARA_Y100000385 (sample SAMEA2620980) | marine metagenome | biome: marine biome (ENVO:00000447); feature: surface water layer (ENVO:00002042); material: "saline water (ENVO:00002010), including plankton (ENVO:xxxxxxxx)" | depth 5 m
CTGATGGCAGTCCAAATGGCGCATGGAACCGTTATGTGGACAGCGGAGGCTTTTACTATATCGACGAGTACGACTTTAAGCAATCTGGTATTTCAGTGCGTTTTGTCAGGGCGCCGTAAGGCGCTTAAAAAATCAAAATCAATTTAGGGTTTGATTTTTTAAGAAATTAATACAAAGCTGCCTAAAAGTTCAAGAGTTTGTTTCGAAAACAACTCAATTGGGTGTACAAAACCCGCAACATTTGTTGCGGGTTTTTTGAATTTTAATAAATTGAGTTTATTGCCGTTGCCAAATTTGGATTACCTCGCCAGTGTCATGCGTTAATTGAGAATTATCATTATTAAATTCACAGTAAAAAATTTCATCATTTGGTACCTCATCTGTTGGATCATAAAATAAATAACTTCCATCCCCACCAATTTGTTCCCAATTTCCATCTAATGAAAATAATTCTTCTGTTTGAACTGGATTGGAAGGACTGTCTCCTCCACTGCATTCATAGGTATAAAGATCTGCCTTACCATTTGAATAGACACGAAATTGGCTGGGAAGTTCTGGGTCTGACTCATTCAAACAAGCTCTTCCGTAACCTGTGTCATTTTCAAAAACGTAACGCTCTTCAGAAATTATTTCCCATACACCGATTATTGGATCATTAGGGTCAATGTTGTTATTATTATTGTTTTCATCTCCGTCACTACCACCACAGCCAACAAGTAACAGCGATAAGTATAATAAAATTATTTTTTTCATTTTTTAATGTTATTTAATGTTATTTAATTAACAAACATAAAGATTTAAATATTATATTTTCATTTTTTTATTACATTACACTAAATATCCTGTATTTATGAGTTTTATTTTAACCCTCCTTTTTTGCATAACTATTAACCCAGGTCCTAAGCTTGTCAAGAATCAATATTTTACATTTAACTTTAAAGAAAAATTTTATATTGTACAAGAAGATTCTGTTTATGTAACCCTTGACGGAAGGACGTTTAACTCATGGCCTCATGAGGTAATTTTCTCTCATTTTAATTTTAATCCATTAAATACAGATGAAGAAGTTTTTTTAGTTTCTGATGGTGGTGGAGTAGTTTACAGTTTTAAAGATAAATCTCTAGAAAGAATTGATGATTCGTTTGAACATAGAAATAAATATCACTCTTATGATTTTATTTTAAACAACAAAATTTATTCATTTGGTGGTTATGGCCTTTTTGACGATAACAATTTGATTACTAAATTTGATCTTGAATTTAAGGAATGGTCGGAAAATATCACTATGTCAAAAAAACCACCAAAACAAAGAAATTCAATTGGTCAATTAGTGGATTCAGTTTTGTATGTCGGAGGGGGTGATTCAAAACACATTAATAAAGATCTTAAATTATCTAAAAAAAATCAAAATGACTTTTGGCAGCATGATTTTGGAAAAAAACGATGGAATTATTTGGGAAGAGCAAATAGAATATTTTTAGATTTATCAAACAATGAATACCATATAAAAAATTTAGTCAAATTTGGTAAAAACACACTTTTAATTACTCAAACCGGTGTTTTTGAAATCGATATCAAATCTAATAAATTAATTCAATACAATGAGTTTAATGAAAATATGTTATTTGACCTAGATCAAATTATTTATAATCCAACTACAAAATTATTTTTACTCACCAAGTTAAATTATGAAAGTGACTCATTAGACCTTCTCTTTGTTAATCGTGATAAGTTGCTCGGAAAAAACACAGCATCCTTTAAACTTTACAAAAATTCTTTTCTTTATTATTTTATTGTTTTTATTTTAGTTACTTCCATTGCATTAATGTTAATATTTAGAAGTAAAAAAAATATGATTGACATCATTAATAACAATTTGTCAGTTATAAAAAATGAGTTAAGCAGTCAGGACTTTTTTATTTTGGCAACACTCCTCAAACATCATCCAGATCCTGTACAATTCCCCTATCTTTTGTCAGAATACGAGCCTCATTTGTCCTATGAATCTAGAGTAAAAAAACTTCGCCTTTCAATGTCAAATATTGATGAAGTAATTTTAAAGTATACTAAAAAGAGAGCATTGATGTTCACTAAGAATAAAAATGATAAAAGAATTAAACAGGTTTCTTTATCAAAATAATTCATAAAAGAAATTCTTCATCTTTTTTAATAACTTTATATTTTGTTTCGAAAACAACTCAATTGGGTGTACGAATAAATAAAAAGCAAGCGAAAATAAAAAGCTTGCTTTTTTGTTTTTGTGATTTATTGTTGTTGTACTTATACTATTTTAATTTTAGCATTTTCCTGTAAATTAACTGAGCTAAAATCTTGTATCCATTATCATTAAAATGTGATTTTTCAAAAGGGCTTCAACAAGCAGAGATTATACCAATAGAGCAAGATTTAAATGACACAATACGTGGAGATGACGCGCGTACACTTAGAAAAGATGGTAGAAAAATTTTCTCAAAAACTAATTAAATTTATACTACTATTTATTACCTAGCCTCCCAGTTGATCAATGAGCAAGCTTAAAGCTTCTGAAGTGCCATATTCCATAGTAAGAGTGTAAACATCATCCTCTTCAACAGATATGTCTAAGCTACCGAATTTGAGATAATCATCGTCATCCACTCCAATAACCACAAGTGTCGCGTTTAGACCCACAGGGATACTTCCTACATAAGTTTGGACTCCTTGGCCATCATCAGTTACTTGATTAATATTAACCACAGAAGGGAAATCGTTTATAAACATCCAAACCATAAAATTTGACGGATTGGTACTATTCTCAACGTAAACAGAAAATTGAGTCCCATCTTCTCCAGCCATATTATACAATACATCGCAGTTTGAAAGCCCAAGGTTTAATCCATAAAAATTCATAAAACCTTCTTCACTTATCCAAGATTCAATATTCTGTGCTTGAACCCAATTTACTTGTTCTGTTCCATCGGTCGTGTTGACTTCACCAACAAATAAACTCATCTGGTTTTCAAATCCCGAAATATCTGTGAATATCGGTAATTCGGCACTAACAGACCATGGATTTACATTTAATGGGTTGTCGTTTATATCATTTGCAGCTAAATTAAAACTACCACCTGTTACAAGAAGCTGACCATTAGAAGTCGTTTGAATGTTATTTTTCATCATTTCGGCTAAGGTTAAGTACTCCTCTAAATGAATAACAACCCCAGAAGTCACAGGATTACCATCTGAATCTGTAAAAGAATTTGCATCAAAATTTATTTTAGTCCCCCCCAAACCTGTAACAGACGAGGAAGTTGTTACATCATTTAAATCAAATGTTTGGGGCTCTGACTTTAAGTCTTCCACAACGGCCGAAATATCACTAAAAGTAGAAGCATTTATAACGGGGTTGGAATTATTTTCGTTCGAACCACCTCCAACAGCTTCATTGTCACAGGATACAAAAAGTAAAGCAATTAAAATGTAAAATGGAGATCTCATAATTAAAATATTAGTTAATATTAACTAATATAAGAATAATTGAATGATTTTTAAATTTTATGTGAAAATAAAAGGGTTTTAGAAATATAAAATTTAGATTGTATAACAATAAATATTTAAATTTATCAGAGACACGATAAAGCAAGACTGAAAATAAACATAAAAACGACTATTATGAAAATATATTTTCGTTCTGGTATTTTTTTTATGATAAGTTCTTTAAACGCTCAGGACTTTAAGTTATACCATAAGGCCATTATCGAAGCAGGCGGCAGCCCTAAATTAACTTTATATAAAAATGTAGGCTATGACAGTTGGAATAATACATTTTCTGAAACCGACTTTTTAAAATGGATCCACTCTAAGACAAAAAGCGAAGGTCTTTAATTATTAATATAATTTGAATACAATTTATAATAGTTTTCAAAAAATAATTGGCCTATTTTTTTCATTCCTGTATAGTTGTAATGGTTTGCAGGTTTCCCATTCCAGTAGTGGGTATAGCGGGGTGTATAATTAATACCCTCCGGCCTAAGGCTGCGTTTAATCAGCGTGACATTTGAAAGGTTCTGACTTGTTTCCTGCATGCGGCTTATGATTTTATTACTTCCAACTCCGAGCATTAGAAAAGGCAGGTCTTTGATTTTATAATGGGCCCTTAGCTTTTGTATAAGAGTAGTTAAATTTTCCGCATAGGTTTCAGTCGGTAAAGGGCCGTATTTGTTACCGCTGTCAGATTCGCCTTGAACCCAAAGCATTCCTGCAATTTCATAGCTGCCAGGCCTTAACTTCGCTAGCTGTATTTCTATTGTTTCAATAAAATCTTGATACAACTTAGGCTGGTGTTCTTCTTGTTTTAGTCGCGCTTTTTCAAGCGTCCAATTTGGATTCCAGGCACCGTATAAAGAAGTGCCTCCTTGGGATCGTTTTATAAATAAAAACTGCTCGTTAGGGTAGTGTTTTGACAGTTCTATTCCAAAAAATAACTCGGGGCCAAAGCAGTGTTCTAGGCGGAACTTTTTCTTGACAAATTCCCAAGGTTCAGTAGTCGTTAAAACACTGTTTATAACGATTGGGTCCTGGATATTATTTGCCGTACCCTTATAGTAATACCTAATGTTTTTTTGGGCTAATTCCAATTCTTGGTGGTCTTGTAGAGTTAATTTGGAAGCATCGCCTCGGCCATCCATATTGGATTGCCCCGCCAGTAAAAACACCTTTGTTTTTTTTGAATTAGCGGCTATCGTTTTATCTTGAGGCTGCGCGAAAGCAGCGCTAGCACCTAGAAATACAACAAATAAAAATATACGCATTACGCTTGGTTTTTAGTTAACCTAATAAAGATAAAAAAAATAGCGAACTTATACTGCTTAAACTTTGGAGTCAGAAAAAATATAGCTCTAAAAAAAGTGTAGCCATTTTTAGTGACCTTCAATATTTTTCTTATAGTCTGAATGTAGGATTAGATTTAATTCAGAAATAACCTCTTTATAAGCATTTTGCTGGGCAATGTTTATATTTTCATTTTTAATTATTCTGTGATCATACAGCATTGTAGCTAAGATTGAATTGTCTTGTGGCTTTATAAATTCAGTATAACTATAAGCACTTGTTTTTAATGTAAACCCCTTGGTTCTTTTTATGAAAACATGTTTTTTACCTTCCAAATTTGGGTTATTCAAAATAGGCACTACACTCGTTCCATCCAATTGGTTCTTAGGAGGTTCTAAATTACATAGCTCAGCTATTGTAGGGTACACATCCACTAAGGCTGTCAAGGCATTGGTGCTGCCCTTGCCCTTTGCCAAAGGATTGTATATAATTAAAGGAACTTGGGTGGAGGTGTTGTAATTTGTAAACTTTGCCCACTGGGTGTGTTCTTGTAAATTATAGCCATGGTCTGATACCAAAACAACAATTGTGTTTTGATCGAGCTGCTGGTCTTTAAGCTCCTTCAAAATTTTACCAATCAAGGCATCGGTGTAAGAAATGGTTGCATAATATCCATGTATTAAATCAACCGCTACACTATCGGACACCTGACCGCGCTTAGGGATGTTTGAATAGCCTCGCATTTCAGGCCAATTACTAATACTCATCTTTGGGGCGTTTTTTGGGATGTAATTGTAATTTTCGGGTTGGGTAATTGTAGTTCTATCGTATAGGTCCCAATACTTTTTGGGAGCATTAAACGGCAAATGCGTACTGATAAAACCCGCGCTTAAAAAAAAGGGGGCAGCGCTCTTTTTTAGTTTTCTAATATCTCGTATCACTTTCTCGGCTAATAACCCATCAATATAGGTAGTGTCTGAGACCATTGCGCTTTCATAGGCCGGCCCTGTATCTGTGGCTTTGTATAGGGACCTATTATTAGGGTCTTGGTAGTCTTTCCAAAGCGATTGCCAATAATCGGTGGGTGCTAAGCCAGTATCATTTTCATCAAAAGCATAGGGGCGCCAAAGTTCATTCCAGTCGGTTTCTCTGTCGTCTAAGTGGTGGTATATTTTTCCATTTGAAATAGTAGTGTACCCATTGTTTTTAAATAACTTTGGAAGTGTAATAGCCTCTGGCGTTTCCTTTTCAACAAAAGTTTTATAATCTAAAAATCTATTTTTTGTAGGGAGCATTCCTGTGAGCATACTTGCCCGCGATGCGCCACAAACAGGCACATTACAATAGGCATTTTGGAAGGCCACCCCTTTATTTGCCAACGCATCAATTGCAGGTGAATGTATTTGTGCGGCCCCAAAACTTAATAACTCAGGACGTAAATCATCGACGTACAATAATAAAACGTTGGGTTTATGAGAACTCTGCTTTGTGACAAGTCCTTTACAGTTTATAAAAACTAATACGGAAATAATTAGCAGCTTTTTCATAATTCATGAATTCTATAGTTGTCAAATTTAATGAAAAAATGTTTTCTAGCATACTGTTTTCAAGCCTATCAATTTATGATATGTTGGAATGGAGCGTTGTTAAATAGTGAAAGAATAGCCGTATTTTATCAGCGCCCTTTAAATGCATGATACTGTGGTCAAAAAAAAACCTTCCAATATTGGAAGGTTTTTTATAATTATATGAGTGAGCTTTTGCTTAGTTCGCTAATGGCTACTTTTTAATTAATTTTATGCTTCTAGTTCCTTCTTTAGTTGTGATCCTAGCGATATAAATACCTGTGGTGAGTCCTTGCGCAGAGATCACAACATTTGTACCGTTATTTTGCTGAAAGTGAACTCTTTTTCCCAACAAATTACAAACCTCAACGGAAGTGATTACAGCATGAGCTGATTTAATATTCCAATCGGAATTTGAGGGATTTGGATAAATGCGAATTGTTGACAATATAGGCGCTTCCAAACCTGCTGTTTCAGATGTTAAAGCTGTAATATTGTCTACATAGGTCGTGGTCTCTGCAGAGGCATTCCAGCCATTGCCGTTCCACAAAGGAAAGAAAAGTATTCTTGCATAAATAAAGGCCCCGGCTGGAGTATTGTCTTTGGGGTTTGAGAAATCAAACGTTAAGGTTTCCCATCCTGTCCCTCCGTGACTTGCGTCTGTGGCAGATTCATCAGCTAAAGTTCCCCCAACTGCATCCACAGCTTTTGCCAGCATATTAAATGCTGTGGTAGAATATACATCTGCTGTAACCACCTTATTTGAAGACATTAAATGGATGTAGTCATCCTGTAAAAAGACTTGAGCATTTTGCCATTGAGCTCCAGCTGCAGAGGTCACTATTTTTAAAACCTCACTATGAGTACCCCCAGTCTCTGGATCGGAAACAATATCTACTAAGCCTAAACCATTATCAGCAGCAATTGAAGGAGGAGCGCCCTCAAAATCTTCAATTATTACAGCCGAGGATGTAGGACATGCACTGCATGAACCTCCGCAGTCTACTCCTGTTTCATCAGTGTCTTGAACACCATTCGCACAAGTATCTACTGCTGGCGGATCTGTTAATTTTTTGGCGTTAAACCGAATATTATCAATATAGATTGTACTGTTTTCTGCTCTATCAGCCAATCCTTGAGTCCAATCTACAAACACCACCATTTGACTAATATTAGTTAAATCTCCATTTGGATTTATTCCCGATAGGTCCCATGTTAAGGTTTGCCATTCATTTACAACTGTATTTGCTGTATTTTGATTAGTGATCTCAAAAGAAGTGCCCTGACTTGCAGTCCCCATTTTAATACCTACTGTGCCAACATAGTTTTTGTGTACATCCATACTCAGGCTTAGGTTATTAGGCACTCCCAACTCTAACTCCCAAGTGCCAAAGGCTTGTTCATCCCAAGCATTATTAACGCCGGCGTAAAACGCATTGTCTGGACCAACTACTACTTTTAAAACCTTAGAATCTACAGCGTTTGTTCCATCCAAATCTGGATTGTCAACAATCTCGGCAGCTGCTGGATCATTATCAAAAGTATACCAATAGGAAGCGACACCAGAAGGGGTTCCTGTTTCAAAATCTAAAAGATACTCTTGTTGTTGAGAAAAGCCAAAAAGAGAAATGAGTGTGAGTATTAAAAAGGTAGTTTTTTTCATGCTGTTTAAATAAATTTGTTTGTTATAAATATAACACACATAAATTACTAAATTCAGTTATTATACACAACAAAAAACATACAGTGGCATTAAAATTGCTTGAATTCAATTAATTTAGTAAAATTTAAGGAAAATAAATCAAATTCATCAAAGGCGAAAACGATATCGGTAATGAAGATTTATATGAATTTATAATAAATGTAGTGCTAATGTATTGGCGATTAACTTAAGTGTTGTGGCTCTCAAAAAATAATAAACTCTGAAATTCTAAATTTAAACTTAATTTCATAAATTTACGATGAACCTTTTAAAAAAAATCGAAAATGAGCAAGCCCTATTACGATCCCTCAGATTTAAGAAAATTCAGTAATATCACAGATTGGAGCGAAGAACTCGGCAAAAAGTTTTTTGACTACTACGGAAAAGTATTTGAAGAAGGCGCCTTGTCAGCCCGAGAAAAATCTTTGATTGCCTTGGCCGTATCCCATGTTGTAAAATGTCCTTATTGTATTGATGCCTACACCCAAGACGGCCTTAAACGCGGCATTACTAAAGAAGAAATGATGGAGGCCGTGCATGCCGGAGCTGCCATTGAAAGTGGCGCAACCCTTGTACACGGAGTACAAATGATGAATAAGTACGAAAAATTATCCATGTAATTGATGCAGTTAAAATCCCTAAAGAAACGCGACAATGAACTTGCAAATGCCAAAAGACAGTTAGAACTGTTATCAAATGGTATTTTTCGCAGTGGTGAGCTCCCAACATTTAGCAAGCAACTAGAGTCCCTGAATCAATTTCCTCTAAAACCAAAAGGTCTAGAAATTCTACAAATTAACCTAGGCTATATGTGCAATCAGGTTTGCGCCCACTGTCATGTAGATGCGGGTCCAGATAGAAGAGAAATCATGACGCGTGAAACCATGCAACAATGTTTGGACGTCCTCAAAAAAACGGGTGCCCACAGCTTAGATCTTACAGGTGGAGCTCCAGAAATGAACCCCAACTTTAGATGGTTTGTAGAAGAAGCAAGTAAAATTGGAGTGAAAGACCTTATCGTACGCTCAAACTTGACAATCATAACAGCGAATAAAAAATACTACGACTTACCGGCATTTTTTAAGAAACATAAAATCCATGTCATTTCATCTATGCCGCATTGGACGGAAGGCAAAACAGATAAACAACGCGGGAATGGGGTCTTTAATGCCTCCATTAAAGCTCTAAAAATGTTAAATGCTGTTGGCTATGGCATGGCTGATTCTGCTCTAAAACTAGACTTAGTGTACAATCCTTCTGGCGCATTTTTACCTGGCGATCAAGCAGCCTTGGAAGCCGATTTTAAAAAGGCACTTTTATCAAACTTTAACATCCAATTTAATCAATTATTTTCAATAACAAACTTACCTATTAGTCGTTTTTTGGACTTTCTTATAGCTTCTGAAAACTACGAAGATTATATGTACAGCCTAGTGGAGGCCTTCAATCCTGCTGCGGTCACTAATGTGATGTGCACAAACACTCTTTCGGTAAGCTGGGATGGCTGGCTCTACGACTGTGACTTCAATCAGATGTTGGAGTTAAAAGTTAACAGTCCCGTACAACATATTAGCGACTTTAATAAAAAAATCTTAAATACCCGAACTATTTGCATCTCTCAACATTGCTATGGCTGTACTGCTGGGGCCGGAAGTAGTTGTCAAGGCACCCTAACCTGATCGAATGAAAAAACTATTTTATATATGTCTGCTAGTGCTGAGCACTAACTTGTTCTCACAAGCTACGATCGAAGCCGTTATAAATAAATACAACGATCATTCGATACCTTATATGTACGTTGAAGATTTAAAAAAAACATATGAGCAAGCCTTGCTATTAGATGTCCGAGAACTAGAAGAGTTCAAGGTTAGCCATTTAAAAAATGCGCACCATATTGGATTTAAAAACCTTAAGGTATCAGCCTCTGAAAAGCTTACAGCCGTGTTAAGTTTAGATAAAAATAAACAGATTGTAGTGTATTGTTCTATTGGCGTTCGTTCGGAAATTATAGCTAAAAAAATAAGGGCCTTAGGTTATACAAATGTTTACAATTTATATGGCGGACTGTTTGAATGGGTCAATAAGGGAGGAGAACTCTTTCTCGCTAACAAACGAACACAAAAAGTACATGCCTACTCAAAGAAATGGGGGGCCTACTTAACAGAAGGAATTAAAGTCTATGAATGAAAATTTAATCATTGTTTTCGTTAGAACTCCAGAGCTTGGAAAAGTCAAAACACGACTTGCTAAAACAATTGGAGATCGCGCCGCTTTAAAAATTTATAAAATTTTATTAAAGCATACTGCCTCAGTATTGCAAAAAGTAGGTGGAGACAAGGTCGTTTATTACTCCGAGGAAATTCAGGAAAATGATGTTTGGGAGGCCCGCTACTTTCAAAAAAAACGTCAGAAAGGAACCGATTTAGGTGAGCGAATGCAAAACGCTTTTGAAACGGCGTTTGAGGACGACTATGAAAAGGTCTTAATTATTGGAAGTGATTTATTTGACCTAAAACCAACACATATAACAACTGCTTTTAAAGCACTAGAAACAGATGACTTTGCTGTAGGTCCCTCATTAGACGGGGGCTATTATTTATTAGGCATGAAACAATTTCATCCCATATTATTTAAAAACAAAAAATGGGGAGCCGCTACTGTATTGGAAAGCACATTAAATGATTTACAACAAGAAAAAGTTAAACTTTTGGAAGCTTTAAATGACATTGACACATTTGAAGACCTACAACAACAACCCGAATTATTAAAAAGGATATAGGATTATGACACACTTAATTGAAGAAACCAATGACTACTTAAAAGAAAAGGGCTTTGATGCCCCTGAAATCGGAATCATCCTTGGAACGGGATTAGGCAAGCTTATTGATCACATTGAAGTCCTCAAAGAGGTGAGTTATAATCACATCCCTAATTTTCCAACTGCATCCGTAGAGTTTCACAAAGGAAAACTTGTTTACGGACTTTTGGAAGGAAAAAAAGTGGTGGTTATGCAAGGCCGTTTTCATATTTACGAAGGCTACTCCCTACAAGATGTAAGCTATCCAGTGCGAATTATGAAACAGCTGGGAATATCTACTTTGCTAGTATCTAACGCTTCTGGGGCCTTAAATCTTAACTTTAAAAAAGGAGATTTAATGCTTATTGACGATCATATTAACTTGCAAGGCGGCTCCCCTCTAGCCTTTAAGGGAGTTGAACTTTTAGGAGAACGCTTTGTAGATATGAGTGCTCCTTACGACCAAAAAATTAATACGATGATTGAAGCGATTGCTTTAAACCGTGGTATTCAACTTCACAAAGGCGTATACGTTAGTGTTGTTGGACCTCAATTAGAAACACGCGCTGAATATAGAATGCTAAAACTAATGGGGGGCGATGCGGTTGGGATGAGCACAGTTCCAGAAATAATAGTAGCCAACCATCTTAATTTAAGAGTGGCAGCCGTTTCTGTTCTAACAGATGAATGTGATCCCGAAAACTTAAAAGCTGTTGATATTTCAGAAATTATAGAAATAGCCTCAAAAGCAGAACCTAAAATGATAACACTGTTCAAAGAACTTATAAAAACACTATAAATGAGCTACCTAGATACCACACACGATGTTTACAAAGAAGCAGCCCTCAGTCCAGACGTTGGACTCTGTTGTACCACCAACCCTATTTGGGAGCTTCCAGGCTTAAAAATCCCAAAAATCATGCAAGAAATGAACTATGGTTGCGGAAGCACCGTCCATGCACGTGACCTAACCAATAACCCCAAGATCCTTTATGTAGGAGTTGGAGGGGGAATGGAACTCTTACAATTTTCCTACTTTAGTCGACAAAAAAATGGCGTTATTGGCGTGGATGTCGTAGATGAAATGTTGGAGACATCAAATAAAAATTTTACAGAAGCCGAAGCTCAAAACCCTTGGTTTAAGAAAGAATTTGTAAGCCTGAAAAAAGGAGATGCGCTAAACCTACCTCTAGAGGACAAAAGCATTGATGTGGCCGCACAGAATTGCTTGTTTAATATTTTTAAAGTGGAAGAGCTCAAAAAAGCCATTGCCGAAATGTACCGGGTCCTAAAACCCCATGGTAAATTGGTAATGAGTGACCCCACATGCGAGCAGCCCATGAATGACAGTTTAAGAAATGACGAGCGACTTCGCGCCTTGTGTTTGAGTGGAAGCATTCCAATTGTGGACTATGTAAAAATGTTGACAGATGCTGGCTTTGGGACCATCGAAATTAGAGCGCGCAAGCCTTACCGTATTTTAGACCCTCTAAATTATAATACTGAAGAATTGATTTATATTGAATCCATAGAGGTTGCTGCGATTAAAGATCCCATGCCAGTGGACGGTCCTTGTGTTTTTACGGGTAAAACGGCCATCTATTATGGAAAAGAAAACTACTTCGACGACAAGGCTGGACATATCTTGCTAAAAAATCAACCCCTAGCTATCTGTGACAAAACAGCTAACAATTTAACAAATTTAAATCGTGACGACCTCTATATTTCTGCAGCTACATTTCATTATGACGGCGGGGGTTGTTGCTAATATAAAACTTATGAAAGGACTCTTAATTTTTAGCTTTGTACTTGCTTTTTTTGGGGGGCACTGCCAAGAAATTGAGCATTCTAAATGGACTAAAATCCTCCAAGAGTATGTTTCAGCTGATGGCACTGTAAACTATAAAGCATTGTCTAAAAACAGGGCCAGCCTGGAGGCTTACCTTGAAGAATTAGGGCTTCATTCCCCAACTAAAAACTCCAGCAAAGAAGAAGCTAAAGCCTATTGGATAAATGCCTACAATGCCTATACAATTCAACTTATTCTAAACAACTACCCTTTAAAAACGATTAAAGATATAGAAAAACCCTGGAAACAAGCCTTTATTAAAATTGGCGCTTCCTCGATTTCACTTTATACCATTGAACATGAAATTCTACGTCCAATGGGAGATCCTAGAATACACTTTGCCATCGTGTGTGCCTCAAAATCTTGTCCAAAACTGTTGAACAGGGCATATGAATCAAAAACCTTAGAACAGCAATTAAATGAAGCCGCAATATCCTTTATTAATGACCCCTCAAAAAACCGCTTGGCCCCATCAACCCTCAAAATTTCTAAAATATTTAAATGGTTCAAATCCGATTTCCCTAAAAAAGAGGCGTTGATAAGGTATCTGAGTACATTTGCCTACGACAAAATTTCTGGAGATGCAAGCATTGAGTATCTAAACTATAACTGGGAACTTAATGACTAATATCAGCGTTGTTGTACCGGTATTAAATGAAGCTAAGAACTTAGAGCAATTCTTGTTGTATCTAGAAAAAAGCACACAAACAACTAGGGTTTTAGAACTTTTAATTGTGGACGGGGGTAGTACAGATGGAAGTCAGGAAATAGTGGCTGAATTTTCAAAAACAAACCCTAAGTTTAAAGGGCTTAGCAGCCCTAAAGGGCGTGCCAAGCAAATGAATTTTGGAGCTTCTAAGGCCGCAGGGAGTCTTCTTTATTTTTTACATGCTGATTCTTTACCTCCTCAAAACTTTGACCGCTATATAGTCGAAGCGGTGGCTAAGGGCGCCAACAGCGGTTGCTTTAAAATGAAATTTGATACGGATAATTGGTGGCTAAAAACAATGGGGTGGTTCACTAAATTAAACTGGAAGTCTTGTCGGGGTGGCGATCAAAGTTTATTTGTAGAAAAAAAATGTTTTGAGCTGCTAGGTGGATACGACGAGAACTTTATAGTTTATGAGGACAATGACTTTATTTTTAAACTTTATAAGCATTTTAATTTCAAGGTAATTCAGCAGTGGATTACCACCTCCGCAAGGCGTTATGCGTCCAATGGAATTTGGACGCTACAGTATCATTTTTTAGTCATCCATTTAAAAAAGCTAACTGGTGCGACACCCAAACAATTAGAGTCCTATTATATCAAACATATTAAGTAACTTTGATAAACCTTAAACTTAAAAAAAATGTCCCAAGAAAAAAAACCAAGTCTGCTAAAGTGGAGTCTTAAATACTCTTTGAGTGCTGCAGTGGCAGGAATACTGTGTTGTGTGGCTCCTGCTGTTTTATTTATGTTTGGGCTTATGGGGGGCGTTTATGCCATTTCATTTGCTGACTTTTTTTACAATAAAGACGGCAGTGAGGGAACTGGATCAATGATATTAAAAGCCCTTGCCGTTCTTACTGGACTGTACGGAGTTTATTCTTTTAGAAAAAAACAGAATCAATGTTCTATAGACCCTAAAAGAAAACGGAAAAATATTATCATTCTCAGCATTACTATCTTGATTATTGGAATTGGGGTGTTTCTGAGTTTAGAAAAATGGTCCACCTGGTATTTTGACACACATATTGTTCCTGCCCAACAACAAGAATTAAATATTAAAAATTAATTGGATGCAACTGTAAAAGTCATAATACCTGCCTATAACGAAGCGCGCTCAATAGCTAAAGTTATCAAAGCGCTGCCCTCTATGGTGTCAGAAATTGTGGTAATTAATAATAACTCTAGCGACGAGACTGCAAAAATTGCACAAGATGCTGGTGCCACAGTTTTAACAGAAAACAAAAGGGGCTATGGCAGGGCTTGTAAAAAGGGAATTAATTACATTAAAGCGCAAAAAACAGAAACTAATATTATTGTTTTCCTAGACGGAGACTACAGCGACTATCCAGAAGAATTAACCAAGATCATTGCCCCGATTATTGATGAAGATATAGATTTTGTAGTGGGCAGCCGCATTAAAACTTTAAGAGAAAAAGGAGCTATGCAAGCGCAGCAAATTTTTGGGAATTGGCTGGCAACTTGGCTTATGAAATTGTTTTTCAACTCTAAATTTACAGACCTTGGTCCCTTTAGAGCCATTAAGTTTAGGACCTTGCTACACTTAAAAATGAAAGACCCAACCTATGGCTGGACAATTGAAATGCAACTCAAGATTTTAAAACAAAACTACAGTTACAAAGAAATCCCTGTTAAATATCGCAATAGAATTGGGGTTTCAAAAGTTTCTGGTACGCTTAAAGGTAGTATATTTGCAGGAGTTAAGATATTAACCTGGATATTAAAATACAGTTTTAAGTAATGCTTTTAAAAATTATTATAATTTTCATTTACTCCTCAGCGCTCATACTGATTTTTATGTATGCACTGGCACAATTAAATTTACTTTTTAATTACCTAAGCTCGAGAAAAGAGAATGAAAATTGCCTTCAATTTGATCTTTCAAAACCTGAAGAAGTACCGTTTATAACCATTCAACTTCCTGTTTTTAACGAACTTTATGTGATGGAGCGGCTGTTAAAAAACATCGTTTTAATTAAATATCCAAAAGATAAACTAGAATTTCAAGTCTTGGATGATTCTACTGACGAATCTATAGAATCTACCGCTATTTTAATAAAAGAATTACAAAAAAAAGGGTTTGATATTCAACACATTCAAAGAGAAAACCGCAAGGGATTTAAGGCGGGTGCACTAAAGGAAGGCCTGGTAACTGCAAAAGGAGAATTCATCGCCATATTTGATGCCGATTTCTTGCCAGAGCCGGACTGGTTGTTGCGCACGGTTCCTTTTTTTAAGGACACAAAAATTGGGGTGGTTCAAACGCGCTGGAGTCATATTAATCGCAATTACTCCGTTCTCACTAGGGTACAAGCCTTTGCATTGGATGCCCATTTTACACTTGAACAAGTTGGAAGAAACTCTAAAGGTCACTTTATCAACTTTAATGGCACTGCTGGGCTTTGGCGAAAAACTTGTATTATTGATGCTGGAAACTGGGAAGGAGATACCCTAACCGAAGACCTAGACCTGAGCTATAGAGCCCAGCTGAAAAACTGGAAGTTTAAATACCTAGAAGGCGTTGAAACCCCTGCAGAACTACCGGTGGCGATTAGCGCTGCAAGGTCTCAGCAATTTCGTTGGAACAAAGGCGGCGCTGAGAATTTTCAGAAAATGATGCGACGTGTTTTAAAGAGTGAAAATATTTCTTTCAAAACTAAAATACACAGTATACTGCACCTGCTAAACAGTACCATGTTTTTAAATGTGCTCATAGTAGGCATACTAAGTATTCCAATGCTGTATATTAAAAATGAATATACACATTTAAAAATGTATTTTTATTTGATGAGTTTCTTTGTACTGAGCACCCTAATATTTTTTATATGCTACTGGCATATGTATAAAAAGACTTATGGGTCTAATTTTAAAAACTTTATCAAATACACCGGCTTATTTTTAACATTTTTTTCCATTGCAATGGGATTCTCATTGCATAATTCCATAGCTGTTTTAGAAGGTCACCTTGGCAAACGAAGTGACTTTGTCCGCACCCCTAAGTTCAATATTAATGCGCTTTCAGATGGTTGGAAAAAAAATAAATACTTACGAAAAAACCTTTCTATAAACGTTCTATTTGAAGGGCTGTTGATGCTCTATTTTGGCTTTGGAATGTACAGCGCTTTTGTGGTGGGAGATCAAGGCGGGGATTTCGGTTTATTTCCTTTTCATCTAATGCTGTTTGTTGGTTTTGGATTTGTATTCTTTAAATCACTATCCTCAAAAATTTAACACTTAATCTGACTTATGGTATTCAATAGGTCAATTTTAAATTCAAAAATTTCTGCGGTTGCTTTGTTGGGGGGCAGTCTGGCTTTATACTTCATATGGGGTTATGAGTCATTGCGTTTTGAACACAGCAAACTGCTGTTGTTGTACAGTCTTCTTTTTGGAGGGTACTATGTGATCGTAAAGCATTCCGAAATCAATGAAAATTGGCTGAGCTGTTTTGCCCTTTTATTGCGGCTACTTTTACTGTTAGCAATCCCAAATTTATCGCAAGACTTTTACAGATTTATCTGGGATGGACGGCTTATTTTGGAGGGGATAAATCCCTACCTGAAGTCTCCCAATGAATTGATGATTTCAGCGCCTAAGCTGTTTCCTGAAATGAAAGTACTGCATGAGGGTATGGGGGCTTTAAGTGCTAGACACTACTCCAACTACCCGCCTATACACCAACTGCCCTTTATCACCGCTGCACTACTTTCTAAACACAGTGTCTTGGGTTCCGTTGTTGTGCTGCGTTTAATTTTGATCAGTGCTGATTTTGTGGTTCTTTTTTATGGAAAAAAACTACTACAAAAACTAAAGCTAGAAACCCGAAATATCTATTGGTTTATACTAAACCCTTTGGTTGTAATTGAGTTGACTGGAAACCTACACTTTGAAGGGCTTATGCTCTGTTTTTTTATAATGGCTCTCTATTATACACACACTAAGAAATGGTACATTGCCGCTGTTGCCATGGCCATGTCAATAGCTGTAAAATTAATCCCCATTTTAAGTTTACCACTGTTTTTAAATAAGTTAGCTTGTAAAAAGAGTGTTTTATTTTACCTCACCACAGGCAGCTGTTTAATTTTACTTTTTCTTCCGTTTGTAAGTGTTAATTTTATTGATAACTACAGCAGCACAATCAATCTATGGTTTTCAAATTTTGAGTTTAACGCCAGTCTCTTTTACCTGCTTAAAGGAAGTTTTGCTAAATTAACGGGGCTGCGACTTATTAACAGTATGGGGCTGGTGGTGCTTTGCTTTACAGCGGCTCAGTCCACCTATCTTCTGATTCAGAAAAGACACAAAACAAGCGAGCTAATCCTCGCAACTTTATGGCTGCTGTGCGGCTATTATTTTATTTCAACTACATTACATCCCTGGTATATTTGTAGTCTTTTACTTCTCTCTGTGTTTACGCCCTATAAATTTGTGTTGTTGTGGAGCTATACTCTTATATTTAGCTACTTTGCATACAGTGAATTTAGTGTTAAAGAGTCGAGTCTGTTTCTCTGTCTTGAGTACCTACCTGTTTTTGGAATGCTAATATGGGAATTAAAGCGTGGTAAACTCTCAATAAATTAAAGCATCATTAGATTGTTCACTTCTTGAGCAGAAAGGTGTTTCCAGTGGCCTCTTGGGAGGTCTTTTTTACTCAGTGGTCCAATAGTAACACAGTCCATTTTAATGATCTCGTACTTAAAATGCTTAAAAATCTTCCGCAATATGGTGTTCCCTGTATTTTTAATTTGAAGACCAATTTCATTTTTAGGAATACCGTCAATAAAACTAATTGCTTCAACAGAAATACGTTTGCCTTCGTGGGTAAATCCTTCTTGAATACTCTTTAAATGTTCAAACTTAAGGGACTTGTCTAGCTCAATATGAAACAGGCGAGTAACGCCGTGTTTTGAGTTGGTAAACTTGGCGTGCATCTTTTCGTCGTTCGTGAATAAAAGCAAGCCAAGAGAGTTTCTTCCCAGACGACCAATTGGTCTAATTTTTGCAGCAGTTGCGTTCGCGACTAAATCCATTACCGTACGTCCCTTGCCCTCACTTGTAGTGGTCGCAAAACCTTTGGGCTTGTTTAACAAGACATAGGCTTTCTTCTCAGGACTAATTCGTGCACCATCAAAGCGGACTTCATCGTCTAATAAGACTTTGTAACCCATTTCAGTAATAACTTTGCCATTAACCATAACACTTCCAATTTGGATATGCATATCGGCTTCCCGTCGCGAGCACATTCCAGAATTAGAGATGTATTTGTTAAGACGAATCTTATCCGGGCTTGAGGCAACTTTTTTCTTTGACTTTGAAGGGCTTGGGTTATTCTTAGGAATAGAAGTTTCCAGCGCCTTTAACTTTGAGGGTTTCGATTTTCCTACACGTTTGTCTGATTGTTTATTCGCTTTTGCCATGATTAACTTTTTGCAAATGTAACGCATTCAAAAGCAATGCGTGGCCTTTTGTGTTTATAAAATTTTAGATCAAATAAGACTCGGGTTTAAGAGTACAATACTAAAAACGCCTAATAGAACAAGTACTTTTAACAGCCCGTGAATTCGTGCATATTGATAGGGCGCTTGGGCACGGTACAATAACAGTACCACTAGTGAGAGCAGGACAATACTTAGGTAAAAGAAATAATCCATACGTTCTAAATCGTAATTGAGCAGTAAGAACAGCGTTAATGCAATGTTTAAAACGACCAGAAACAGAATTATAAGTTTCGCATAGCCTTCTCCATAAGTTACTGGAATTGTTTTATAGTTTAATAATAAATCACCTTTTAAGTTTGCCAGGTCCTTTACCAGTTCTCGCATCGAGAGGATAAGAAACAGATAAAAGCCAAACACAAAAATTAGCCCACTAAAGTTTTTGTAATACAAAAAAATGGCAAAAAAAGGCGTGATGGTTAGCAGTGCAGAAATCAAACTCCCTAAAAGTGGAGATTTTTTTATTTTATGGGAATAAAACCAGATCGAAAAAACGTAGCAGGAAAAAAATAATACAGCGAGAAAGGACACATAACTCGCAATAATTACAACCAGAAGATTTAATATTAAATAAAGTGTCAACTTGGTATTTTGACTTACCAATTTCTCTACAGTGACTTGCTGTGGTCGGTTAATACTGTCTTTTTCACTGTCATAAAAATTATTAATAATATAGCCGGAAGCTATGGATAAAACCGTGGCTATTATGAGGGCAAAAAGAGAGCGATCGAGCAATACTTCCCAAAGAGATTGTGAGGGTGCCATTATAAAAATAGCGGTAAGATATTGAGCAAGAATAATCATTAGAAGAGTAAAACCTCTCACAACTACAAACATACTAAATAGCTTTAGTATTAGTTGTTTTTGGACTTTCGTGAACATATTGAATGTTTATAGGTTATAAACGACCTCTAGTTTATAATCTGCAAGAGCCTTTTGAGCGGCTTTAAAATCTTTAGTAAACCCTAAGATATAGCCGCCACCTCCGGAACCACAAAGTTTAAGGTAATAATCATTTGTTTCGATTCCCGTTTTCCATAAGCTGTGAAATTGCTTTGGAATCATGGGCTTGAAATGACTTAAAACAAGCTTAGAAAGTTGTTTGGTATTTGTAAAAAGGGATTTTATATCGCCCTTTAAAAAATCTTCAACACAAGCATCGGTGTGTTTAATGAATTGGTTTTTAAGCATAGCTCTAAACCCTTCTTGCTTCATTTTTTCCATAAAAATCCCTACCATTGGGGCTGTTTCTCCTATGATGCCACTGTCTAATAAAAATACAGCACCTTTGCCATTTGTGTTTTGGGACGGGATGCCTGTAGCTTCGATATTATCTTGCGAATTTATAAGGATGGGGATGCTTAGATAACTATTTAAGGGATCTAAGCCGGATGATTTTCCATGAAAAAAGGATTCCATTGCAGAAAATACCACTTTTAACTTCAGTAGTTTTTCACGAGTTAAGTTTTCGAGAACCGTGATTTTATTTAGCGCATATTTGTCATAAAATGCAGCAACCAGTGCCCCACTACTTCCAACGCCATAGCCCTGTGGAATAGACGAATCAAAATACATACCTGCATTGACATCCTTGTGCAATTGATCAAAATCAAAAGCAACTAAAGACGCCTCCAGGGTGGCTAAATACACAACAAATTTCTTTAGGTTTTGATTGGATGCCAGCGCAGAAGGACTTGGAGTGGCGTCTGTTTTTAAAGCACCCTTATAAAAACTGTAAGGAATCGAAAGACCTTTTGAATCTTTTATGATTCCATACTCTCCAAAGAGTAAAATTTTAGAGTAAAAAAGAGGTCCTTTCATTGCTGCTGATTAATCTTAATAAAAACTACTCTACAAAGATACATTAAATTTTTATTGGTTGGGCACCAGCTCCTAGCTTGTCTTGGATATACTGCTCATTTTGACAATACATCAACAGTTCTGTTTCAATAAATTCTTGAATCTCTTTAGCTTCACTTTCTGGAAAAAGAACGTGAACATTGGCCCCCGCGTCTAAAGTGAAACATAAATGAAGACCTGTTTTAGCTCTAAAAGCCCATATTTTATTAATAATTTCCAAAGTGTTTGGTTTCATTAAAATAAAGTACGGATCACTGCTCATCATCATTGCATGCAAGGTCAGAGCCTCCCGTTCTACAATACTGATAAACGCCTTTAAATCCCCTGTTTTGAAAACTTCAATAAGTGTATCCATCGCAGCCTGGGCTTGAGCAAAACGCTGGGCAGCAAATGGATGGCCGTGCATTAAGTCATGACCAACAGTGCTGCTCACTTGTTTCTCTCCTTTATCAACCAAAAGAATTGTATCACAAAAGTTATTAAAATGAGGGTGAACAACATAAGGGTATTTAAGACCTACCAAGTCTGAACTGCCGGAAATATTTTTATGAGCGCCCCAAACAACAAGAGGGCCTTCAATACTTCTGCAGGCACTGCCAGAGCCTAATCGTGACAGAAATGATGCTTTCCGGTTAAAAAATGCTTTAGAAATATCAGGGTTTAAATGCTGTTCCACTTCCATTAAACACAAGGCTAAGGCACTCATACCAGACGCGGATGATGCAATTCCAGAGCTGTGTGGAAATGTATTTGAGGTGTGTATGTCAAAGTGATACTTACTTACAAAGGGCACATACACTTCTATTCTTTTGAAAAACTGTTCTATTTTTGGCTTAAAGTCATTTTGAACTACGCCTTCCAAAAACACCTCAAACGAAAAGCCTTCAGTGGTCTTTTTTTTAAACTTAAGAATGGTTAGTGTTTTGCAGTTGTTAAGAGTAAAACTAATTGAAGGGTTTGCGGGAATTTGATGGGCTTTTTTTCCCCAATATTTAACCAAAGCAATATTACTCGGTGAACTGTAAGCAACGGCCCCAGACGCTAATAGCGATTTATAGGGCCTTGGAATGAATTCGGATACGATCATATAATTTGCATGAAAAACAAAGATACTAACTTCCCGTTATTTATTTGTTATTTTGACAGCTGTTGTGCGGCAATAAAAGCACTTGTCCATGCATTTTGAAAGTTGAAACCTCCAGTCACTGCATCAATATTTAAGACCTCCCCCGCAAAAAATAAGTTTTTAAACTGTTTACTTTCAAAACTTTTAAAGTTAATTCCCTTGAGTTCTAGCCCGCCGGCAGTCACAAATTCTTCCTTAAAAGTGCTTTTCCCATCAACCCTAAAGATTGCTTCTGTAAGCTGTGCAGCCAAGGCTTTCAAGCGTTCTTTATCAACATCTGCCCAACGCATATCAGCTGGAATAACTGCCGCTAGTACCAACTGTTCCCAAAGCCGCTTTGGTAGGTTAAATTGCGTAGATTTTAATATTGTTTTTTTGGGAGACTGTGTTTTTACTTCCAGTAATTGCGCTTTACAGGCTGAAGCCGTCTGTTTTATAAAATTAACTTTAATTTGAAATTTATATTTTTTTTCAGCCAGTTCTAAAGCACCATAAGCAGAAAGTTTAAGAATGGAAGGCGCACTAAGACCTGCATGAGTTACAAGTAAAGGCCCTTCGGATTCTAAAGGACTCCCTTCAACAGAAATATGAACATCCTCAGCTACAACTCCGGGGATTGTTTTGAGGCGCTGGTCCTTAATATTAAAGGTAAACAAAGAGGGTACTGGAGGGATCACCTGGAGCCCTAGAGAGGCTAGAAGCTTCCAGATCTTAGGATTACTTCCAGTGGCAATTAATAGTTTAGGGGCTGTAAAAGAGCCCTTGCTAGTGGCGAGTTTCCAAGTGTCTTTTTGCTGACTAATGCCTTGCACCGAGTGATTTAATAAAACCTCAATTTTATATTTTTTAACTTCGTTTAAAAAACAATCTATAATGCTTTGTGAGGAATTTGAAACAGGGAAAACACGTCCATCAGCTTCAATTTTTAATGGAACGCCCCGTGCTTCAAACCATGCCATGGTATCTCCTGACATATAGCTGTGAAAGGGACCGCGCAATTCTTTTTCGCCTCTTGGGTAATTTAAGACCAAGGCTTGGGGTATGAATTCGGCATGCGTAACATTACAGCGGCCACCTCCTGATATTTTAACCTTTGTTAAAACGTTTGCACCCCGCTCCAAAATAGCAATCTTTAGTGTTGGATTTTGGGTAGCCGTATTAATGGCTGCAAAAAAACCTGCAGCACCTCCACCTACTATTAAAACATCATATGTATTCACTTGACAAAAATATAAAAAAGCAGTGCCAATTTAGCTGCTTTTAAATTTACTTTTGAAACGGCATTTTATCAAAAAAAAAAAGATTTTGAAAGCAGTAGTCATTGAATGCAATGGCAAAAAAATAGCTTCTCAAAATGAGAAGCTATTTTATGTTTAGTGCGGGCGGGGAGACTCGAACTCCCACACCTCGCGGCA
>TARA_Y100000385_G_scaffold291948_1_pt1 | contig 22924 bp, 19 predicted proteins | sample TARA_Y100000385 | Tara Oceans TARA_Y100000385 (sample SAMEA2620980) | marine metagenome | biome: marine biome (ENVO:00000447); feature: surface water layer (ENVO:00002042); material: "saline water (ENVO:00002010), including plankton (ENVO:xxxxxxxx)" | depth 5 m
TATGTAATGGTGGAGGGGGTGCTTCCGCCATAGTCATTAAAAATATATAATTTTTATATTAAATCCACTAAAATTTCTTTTCTAGGAAAGCCATTTTGTTATTAAGATTTTTAGACCTATTTTTTTTTGAAATTGTTTTATTTCTCAAATAAAATAATACTTTCCACATGAGAGGTATGTGGAAATTGGTCAACGAAACTAACTTTCTTAATTTTATACCCCTGGTTGACTAAGTATTCTGTATCCCGAGCCTGGGTGGCAGGATTACATGATACATAGACTAGCCTTGGTGACTGAAGTTTTACAATTTTTTTCAATGTTTTAGGCGCTATACCTGCTCTTGGTGGGTCTAGAACAATTGTTGAGATTCGATTTATATATTCTGGGTATTTCAGTAGAAATTTTCCAACATCAGCAACATGGAAAGATAAGGCATCTAAGCCATTACGCTTAGCATTTTTTTTGGCATCACTGATTGCAGATGAGATAATATCAACTCCAATGACTTTGGTGTTTTTCACTTGTTGAGATAAAATCTGTCCGATTGTGCCTGTGCCACAAAATAAATCCATGATTACATGCTGAACTCGATCAGTATCTTTGACATAATCGACTACCTTTTGATAAAGCTTTTCAGCACATTTTGGATTAGTTTGAAAAAAACTTTCCATGCTAATTTCAAAATCAAGTCCCAATATATTTTCAGTAATTTTTTCTTCACCATAGATTAAATTGCTTATACCATCAGAAGATTGAATGCGGTCTCCAACATTGTCGTTGATAGTATGGAGTAGACCTGCAAATCTGTTTCCGAGCAATTCATTTAGAAGCTCAATAAATCCTGTCATATTAAATTCTTCTAAACCGAAAGAGGTAGTAACTAAGTTGAGAAGTAATTTTTTGTTTGTGTGGGATTTTCTTGCAACAAGAAATCTAAAAAAGCCCTGTTTTTTTGGCGGATGCCATGGAGGTAAATTTGACTCTTTGAAGAAAGTTCTCAGTTGTGGAAAACTATTTTCTAGTTTTGTGTCAAAAAGGCCTGAATCTTTATCTAAGTTTTCTACCATCCACCAAGTACCTCTGTGTTTAAAACCCAAGGCAAAGTCATCTACATCTTTTTGTTGATCGAAGTCATATTTAATAGCTGAGAAGGAATATTCCATTTTATTGCGATAATGCCATAGATTAGGAGAGGAAATAAATTCATCAAAATAATCGTTGATATTTTGTATATGTCCAATTCTTTTAAAGAGTTGAATGCATGTTTTTTTTTTATTATTTTCTTGAATATCAATTGGAAGTTGGGCATAGGGAGCACCAGGAATTATTTGATAAGGAATCTCTTTTTCATCTTTTGATTTTTCTATAACTTTTATAAGTCTACATTCAGCATGGCTTTTCTTACATTTTTGAACAGATGCTAATATTTTTTGACCTGGTAAGGTATGATCTACAAAACAGACAAAGTCTCCTTCTTCAGTTTTAATCTTAGCTAGTCCCTTTCCTCCATATGCGAGATCAATGATATTTAGTTCGATTTTTTGACCCTTCTTCAATATCCTAAAATTTCTCTGTCTTGACATGAACTAAAGATAATTACTTTCTTTTTGAATTGGCTTAGCGCTTTATTTATTTATAAGATTTAATCTTCAGTTATAGGTTGAAGGAAATTTATACTCTCAGGTCCTTCATTAAATAGAAGATCAAGGATTGACAGATTAGGGAGAAAACCATCGATAGATTCAAAAGTCTGAGTGTATTTAGGATAGGTAGAAATATATTTAAAATTCTTTTTTGGATGTAATGAACTCCTTAAGTCTACTTGATTTTCTAAAGAGTTTATATAAATATTGCTAGTATTCACTTTGGTATCTATTCCCATCTCTCCACATATATGATCAAGTAGTTGGCTATTAAATAATGAAAGCTTTTTCTCCTCATTAAAAAAGACATTTTTGAGTTCTATTGAATAATACTCAAAAAAAGGACTTGAGTTGTAAGCTGCACATATTGCTCTCCAATGTTTTGATTTCCAGTTATTCTTCATCTCTATACACACATCTTTCAAGGCCATTCTACTTGATTTAATCACAGGTATAACTAGGTCTAGAGGACCCTGAGCAGAATAGATCGTACATCTATTTCTATAGGATTGCTTATTGTAATACTCTCCCATATCTATAGTTGCTGTCCCTTGTTTTACCAAATACACAAAATATGCAATGCACGGAAAGTAATGAGAACTTAAGATTAATTCTTTATCCATTGTTTGAAGCTTTTAAAATATTCTATGATGCTTAATTTATCCATATTGATGATCCTCACAGCAATACTTGAAATAATATGATCTTCAGGAATAAAACCCCAGTGTCTTGAATCAAAGGAGTGGTGTCTATTGTCTCCAGCAACAAAAAAGTAATCTTGATTAAAGATATAATGAGAACGTTGTTTTCCATCTATTTTAAAAAAATTATCTTCGTATTTAATGGTGTGATTCTCGTAATCTTCTATTATTTTTTTGTAGAGAGAGATGTGGGAAATATTTAACAGAATAGAATCTCCATTTTTTGGAACATAAAGAGGACCAAAGAAATCTTGGTTCCATGGTAAAATAGGGTCTGAGGGAAATACCGAGGAGTCAAATTCTTTTTTATTTTGAAGAATTTTTTTAAGTCCCACTGTTGTGTTCCATTCTTGGATTTCCTTTTTTTGACTATTGTTGAGTGTTAATATCCATTTTTGCTCAGCCACTTTTGTAATTTGTTTGATTCCCATTTTGAGAATTTGCTCCTGATTAAATACCTCGTTTGGATCATCTAGAAGAAAATCATATTGAAGGGTAGATATTTTATTTGTTTTTTCATCTGCATCTAGCTTAATCCATTCTCCAGGCATTCCAATACAACGATTTATATATACTGCTTTGTCTTTTATGATACCAGAATCTAAGGGGTAATGAAAAGCAATAATATCATTTTTTTCAAGTGTTTTATGATTTCTAAATAGACTTTTTTCCCATTTATTTATTAAAATATAATCTCCTTTGTTTAATGCGTTTGCCATCGAGTCTATTTCAACAATATAAGGTTCGAAAAACCAAAATTTAAAGGCTAAAGCCAAAAGGAAAATCAATATATACTTATAAAACCTCATTTTTTCTTTTTCGTTTTATAATCCTTGAAATGATATTCCAAAGGGTAATAAAAATAAGGAAATGAACGAAATACGATTTTGGATTTCCTTCTCCATGAATAAATGTAAACATTCTTTTCCATCTAATTTTTTTAATACCTGTTCGGTTTGGATCAATGCTTAACCAATTGAAAACTGGCTTTCCAACAACATGGTTTTCTGGGACAAATCCCCAAAATCTAGAGTCTAAAGAATTGTGTCTATTGTCTCCCATCATCCAGTAATAATTCATTTTAAATTTATATTGATTTGTTAGTTCGTCATTTATAAAAATACTGTCATTTCTGAGTTCAAATTTATTTGCTTCATAGTCTTCTATTATTTTCCTGTAAAAAGATATATTATTAGTGTCTAGTTGAAGTGTAGAACCTTTTTCAGGAATTAATATGGGACCATAATTATCTGTTGTCCAATTTCGTTTATTTCCCTTAGGAAACATAATACTTCCTTTTTGACTTTTTAGCAGATCGGGTTTCTCTATACTTTCTACATTAGAAAGGTTCCCTATTTTTTCTCTATTTTCTGAAGTTAGCATCATGAGAAAAACTTTATTTTCTGACATTTTACCCTGATAAGTTGCTAAGACGTTGGCATTTAATTTTACGCCCTGTGTAATAATTTTATAATTGCTATTTTCTTCCTTTTCAATTTTCGGGTAATCCAAACATTTTACTGTTCTTATGTATGGTTGTTCCTTAAATAACTGAGCATTTTCAGAATTCATATTAAATTCATATTCATATAAAGGGTATACTTCTGTGATTTCATTTTCAAGTAAAAATTTATCTCTAAAACCCGATCCCTTACTTGTTACAACATAACTAAATTGGCCATGAGATCTGTCTGGAAGAGGTTGCTCCTTTCCATTAATGAAAATTTTTTGATCGACGATTTCTAAAATATCTCCACCAATTCCCACACATCGTTTCACATAATGTGTTTTTTTGTCAAAAGGCATATTTTCTTGCATTTCATCTACTGGATAATTGAAGACAACAATATCATTATTTTTTATTGTGTCAAAGCCTGCTAGTCTATTATATCCTGTCTGAAAGGAACTGATATATGAGCGACTGTTTGATGAACCGAGTATTGTATTATGCATAAAAGGTATAGAAAGTGGGGTGTTGGGTACATTAGGTCCATAATTTAGTTTACTGACCAATAGAAAGTCGCCAATAAGCATCGATTTTTCCATCGATGAAGTCGGAATAGTAAAGGGTTGAATAATAAATGTATGAATTAATGTTGCCCCTATGACTGCAAAAAGTATTGCATTTACCCATTCATTAAAAGGCGAGCCTTTCTCTTTTTTTATTCTTTTGGTCCAAAAAGCCCAATGAATGTAATTCCAGTAAAAGTAATCTAAGATTATTAATATACCAAAATAGAACCAATTAATTCCAGAGAGTTTAACCAAAAAAATATAAGTAAGAAATATGATTAAGAATAAACTATGTTTTTTAATATTCATTTCATTTTATTTAAAAAGTAGTTAAACAAAAATAGAAAAGGAATTATGTAAATACCTTTGATACCTAATGTTTTTTAGAAAAAAGAACATCAGACATTGAAAAACAGCCTTTTTTATCTTTAATCCACTCTGCGGCAATGACTGCACCCAAGGCGAATCCTTTTCTGCTATGTGCTTTGTGTTCAATACTTATACTATCCATCTCGCAATGATAATTGACTTTGTGAGTACCCGTTACTTTTTCTTTGCGTTCTGAGACTATTTTAATGCTGTTTTTTTCTACGCTGTCATTAGAAGTCCATCTGTGCAAGGATTTATTTTTAGCTATGATTTGTTCAGCAAGGGAAATAGCGGTACCACTTGGACTATCTTTTTTTTCTTTATGGTGAATTTCATGCACATTTATTTCATACTGGTCGTATTTCCTCATGATTTCAGTCATTTTTTTGTTGAGTTCAAAAAATAAACTAACACCCAAGCTAAAGTTTGATGCATAAAGAAAGCTTCCTTGTTTTTCCTCACAATAAGCAACAACTTCACTAAATTGGTGCATCCATCCAGTAGTTCCGCTTATTATTGGTATCCCAGAGTCAATGGCAGTCATTATATTCATTTTTGCAGAACTTGGTGTACTGAAATCAAAAGCTACATCTACTTTCTTTAGATCAAACCGTTCTGGGGCTATTAGTTTATTTTGATCAATGATAAGAACTATTTCATGCCCCCTAGATTGAGCAATAGTTTCAATTGACTTGCCCATTTTTCCGTATCCTATCAGTGCAATCTTCATTTAGTTTATATTTAATGTGATTGAGAATATATCAGTAAAACTCTGTTCATCTTTCATATTAACAGGTGATAAATGAAAAGTCAGGTCTTCACTTATATTAAAATTAAATAAATGAGCATCAACACATGCGTCAATGATATTTAGCGCATATAATCCTGCAGTAATAATATAAGCTAAATCTCTATTTTTTCTGTGGTAATTCTTTATTGTTACTAAATTTAATTCAGAATATTGATTTTCATATGAATCTACTGTCTCTTCTAATTCATCTGTTCTGTATTCAAATGCTTTTCTAAAGATCTGATATTGGTTTTGATTCCATTTAGCAATATACAAAGCAGTCCCTATACTTATATATACTATAGGGATTTTCCAGTACTTTTTGTTGTAATATTGACCAGTTCCGGGTATAATTGCGGATATTATGCTAGCTTTTTTGGGTGAGTGAGTTTTTTTATGTTTTTGTTGAGCTCCAGCATCTATATTAAATAAAGCAAAAAACATGCAAAGAATTACTAGCTTTTGAAACATTGAATTATTTGTTCAAGTTGCTCTTCGTTATTAAAAGAGATTATGATTTTACCTTTTCCGTTTTTTTGAATTTTTATTTCTGTGTTGATTTCAATTTTTTTACTGAAATCTTGTGCAATCTTTTGGATACTAAATGGCAAAGTAGAGGATGTCTTCACATTAGGATTAAAGTTATTCGCTGAATTTTTTTTTAATTTTTGCGCAAATTTTTCAGAATCACGAACTGAAATTTCCTCTTTTAATATTTGTTTGTAGAGTTTCAGTTGTTTTTTCTCATCTTCAATATTTACTAATGCTCTCGCATGGCCTATTCCAATCATTTTGTCTCTAATCCCGGCTTGAATGATAGGACTAAGTTTTAGTAAACGAATATAATTAGATACAGTAGATCTTTTCTTACCGACTCTTTCTGCGAGTGATTCCTGAGTAAGATTACATTCATCAATGAGTAATTGATAGCTTAATGCAATTTCAATAGCATCTAGGTTTTGTCTTTGAATGTTTTCGACCAGGGCCATTTCTAGCATTTCTTGGTCATTGGCCACACGAATGTATGCAGGAATTTCTTTTAATCCAGCTAATTTGCTAGCTCGAAATCTACGTTCTCCAGAAATCAATTGGAACTTGTCATATCCTAGTTTACGAACAGTGATGGGTTGAATAACTCCCAATTCAATAATAGATTTTGATAATTCTGTTAGTGCTTCTTTATTAAAATGTGTGCGAGGTTGAAATGGGTTTATCTCAATTTTATCTATTAAAAGTAATCCAATATTCCCAAGTGAAACTCCTTGATTGAACGAATTAGTATTGTGAGTAATATCTGTATTTGGATTACTGAGAATAGCAGACAAGCCTCTGCCTAATGCTTTTTTTTGTTTTGCCATTTATGATAGGATTTCATTTTTGTCAATTATTTCTTGTGCTAGATTCAGATAATTTACTGCTCCTCGACAAGTTGCATCGAACATCACAATACTTTCTCCGTAACTAGGAGCCTCACTTAAACGAACGTTTCTTTGTATTACTGTTTTAAAAACCATGTCTTGAAAATGCGTTTTAACTTCATCGATTACAAGGTTAGATAGCCTTAACCTTGAGTCGTACATGGTCAAAAGCAATCCTTCAATATCCAATTGTGGATTTTGTATATTTTGAATGCTTTTAATTGTATTCATTAGTTTACCAAGCCCTTCTAAGGCAAAGTACTCACATTGAATTGGTACAATAACTGAATCTGCAGCTGTTAAAGCATTTAGAGTAATTAATCCAAGCGAAGGAGCACAATCAATAATGATATATTCATACTTTTCTCGAATGTCTTTTAATGCTGTTTTAAGCATGAATTCTCGATTATCTTTGTCTACTAGTTCAATTTCAGCTCCTACAAGATCGAGATGGGAGGGCATGATATCTAAATTAGGGCTGGAAGACTTTTCAATACATTGTAACGCTTCTGACTGATGCTCAATACATTGGTAGGTTCCTCTAAGATTCTCACTCTGATTAATTCCAAGAGAGGAACTAGCATTAGCTTGTGGATCGGCGTCGATAAGTAAGACCTTTTTTTCAAGTATACCCAAGCATGCTGATAGGTTTACTGAAGTTGTAGTTTTTCCCACGCCACCTTTTTGATTTGCTATTGCAATTATCTTTGCCATCTATCTAATGAATTTCACTATTTTTGCATTTTAAATTTACTGATGTATTGTTTATAATCATTGATATAATCTCTAATTTTATTAACATTTTAATTGCAATTTTTAACTATATGATAACTGTTATATCAGCCACCCAAAGAACAGGAAGTCTCACAGCCAAGGTAGCACTTTCCTATAGCCAATTATTAGATAAGATACATATCGATAATCACATTTTATATCTTAATAATTTGGATCCATCAGACTTGTACGAAAACTTTAATGGGGATTTCACCTCTTCATTTTCTGCTCTTGTTGAAAAATATCTAGAAAATTCAGAGAAATTTGTGGTAGTTTCTCCCGAGTATCACGGAAGTTATCCTGGTGTATTTAAATCTTTTATTGATTGTGTAGGTTCTAAATGTTTCAAAACTAAAAAAGTGGCTTTGGTTGGAGTGTCTTCAGGAAGAGCTGGAAATATAAGAGGAATGGACCATATGACTACTATTTTTCATCACTTAGGAACAGAAGTATATTCTGACCAAGTAAAATTATCTGGAATTAATAAGCTAATGAATGATTCTGGACAAATTATTGACCAAGAGAGTTTGAATGTCCTGAATTCTCAGTTAAATGGTTTTATCTCTTTTTAGAGTATTAAGTTTTTTTTTTGTTTCTATTTTTTTGTATCCAAACAGCTTTTTTTCTTTGATAATGTTGTCAACATATGCGGGAACAAGAGATTCCCACCCTTCAATGTTATGTTTGATCATCCTAAGAACCACAGGTGAGAATATGTTTAGCACTTTATGATCGTAATCTATGTCAACAATTCTATTGTTGTAAATCAAATACTGGTACAAAGGCCTAAATCTTGGATGTATTTCTAGGTTGGAAGAATTTATTATATGTTCATTTTTTTCTTTTTGGTATGGGTATAAATATACTTTTAGATCTCTATTAAACATTTTTCCAAAGCCTTCTAGAGTTCCTCCACTAAGATGTCTATAATATTTTTCTTCAAAGATCTGTTTGAGGTTTGGAACTCCTAAAATAATTCCCATGCGATTACTTGAGAATTTGCTCAAATAGTCAAGCAGCTTATAATATCGCTGGTAGTTGGATACAAGAACTGTTTGACCAATTGAACACAATATGTCTGCCCGATCTAAGAAATCTTGTTCATCAATTTCTCCCTCAACTGTTAAGTTACTGAGGGTAATTTCGAAAAGCACCTGAATATCTTCTTTCTTTACTTTGTTTTCAATGATAAATTTATTGTATCCATTTTTTATCATATCGATATTGACCTTTGTTACAGGTCTAAAACTTCCTCTAATTGTTAATATATTTTTTTTATATAAAACGTTCGAGGGTTGAAGATTTACACCATCTGGACCAAAAATAACTGCATCTGTCATTCTTTCTTTAACCAAATGTAAACTTAAGAGCCTATTGTCTACATAGTCAAAATCGGGACCATTCATTTGAATCATATCAATTTCAATGCTTCCTTTACTTATGTTGTCAAAAAGTTGTTTGATTATTATCTTTGGATGTTGAGAATGAAACATACATCCATATAGAAGATTTACTCCAAGAACTCCAACAGTTTCCTGCTGTTGCCTTGCATCTCTCTCATTGAGTAAGTAATGGAGAATAACATCGTTGGGTTCTTCATGTGGATGAAGTTGAAACCTCAATCCCATCCACCCATGACCATCGTTGGTTTTAGAGAAGTTTATTGTTGCTGCATTATTCGCAAAGGAAAAAAATCTTTTTTTGGGATGCTTTTTTCTTTCAAGTCGTTCTGTAATTAAACCGTATTCGTGGTTAATCATTTTTTTTAAACGAGACTCACATACATAACGACCATTATCCTCTCTTCCGTAAATGGCATCACTAAAGTCTTTATCGTAAGCCGACATTGCTTTGGCAATGGTTCCAGATGCACCACCCGCTCTAAAAAAGTGTCGAACAACTTCTTGTCCCGCTCCAATTTCAGCAAATGTTCCATACAAATTAGGATCTAGATTCATCTCTAGTGCTTTTTGTGCTGGAGTTAAGACAATGTTTTTCATTTTTATGGACTTGATTATTAAAGCAAATGTAATAGGAGTAGTTTAGATGTACAAGTAATTTATCTATCTTTTTAAACCATAGGTTTTAAAACCATAAAAAGAATTAAATTTGATTTATGAAATTGATTTTTTTAGGAACAGGAACATCCCAAGGAGTTCCTGTAATTACATGTCATTGTAGGGTCTGTAAATCAAAAGACCAAAAGGATAATAGACTCCGATGCTCTGCTATGATTTCTATCAGTGGGCATAATTATGTCATCGATTCTGGTCCAGATTTTCGTCAGCAAATGTTGCGTGAAAATATCCAGGATATTCGAGCAATATTATTTACTCATGAGCATAAAGATCATTTAGCCGGATTGGATGATATTCGCGCCTTTAATTTTAAGCATAACAAAGACATGGATGTTTTCTGTGATCTGAATGTTCAAAAAGCTTTAAAAAGAGAATTTCCTTATATATTTAATGAACAAAAATATCTTGGAGTACCACGTATCAATATCCATATAATCGAAAAAAGTCATCCTTTTCGTATTGAAGACAATACTTTTATCCCAATTGAAGTCATGCATCATAAATTACACGTAATGGGCTTCCGTTTAGGGGGGCTAACATATATTACAGACGCAAAATCGATAGCACCAGAAGAAGTTGATAAAGTTAGAGGAACAGAAGTGTTAGTTCTTAATGCCCTTCGTATTGAAGAGCATATCTCACATTTTAATCTAAAAGAAGCTCTTGATTTTATTGATGTCATTCAGCCCAAAAGAGCCTATCTTACACACATAAGTCATTATTTGGGAAGCCATGCAGAGATTTCCAAGAAATTACCAGGAAATGTTCACTTGGCCTATGATGGACTAGAAATTTCAGTGTAAAAAAAAACCTCGTTTCTGACGAGGTTTTTAAAAAGAAAAAGGGCTATTTCTAGTTTACTTTTCCACTAAGATCAGCACCAGCTTTGAACTTTACTACATTTTTTGCAGCAATTTGAATAGTTTTTCCAGTTTGGGGATTTCTTCCTTCTCTTGCTGCTCTGTTAGAGATTGAAAAAGAACCAAAACCAACTAATGCAACTTTACCTCCACTAGCTAGGGTACCTGCTACAGATCCAGTGAATGCTTCTAATGCTTTTTTAGCAGATGCTTTCGAAATTCCGGCTTCACCAGCCATAGCGTCAATTAATTCAGACTTGTTCATAATTAAACAATTTTTTAGGTTATATATTAATTTTAATTCAAATTTAGATTATCGTAGATAGTATGCAAGTTTGAGAGGTAAAAAAGTTGGTGTTTGTTAATAAATACGAAGAAATGTTCATAAACTATGTCAGAATGTCTCTATTTGATACTAATTCAACAGAATAAAGCTTTATAAGGCTTTTTCATATGAAATTTTACCCAAGCCATTTAAAAAAGATTGAATATTCATACTTTTTTTTCCTGGCGGTTGAATTTGTTTTAAATAAATACATCCATCTTTGGTAAATACTTTTAATTGCTTCTTTGTCATTTCAATATCTCCAATTATCCTATTGTGACAGAATATTTCATACGAGGCTTCATATATCTTTAGTACCAAGTTGTTTTGTATATTTTTTGCCTCGATGATTGTCCAAGCTACTGGAAAAGGAGATAAGCCTCTAATTTTATTATGAATATCAATACTACTTGCTGTCCAATCGATACGGCAGTTTTCTTTGAAAAGCTTAGGGGCTTTTTTTAGTGTAGATTTTTCAATTTGATTTTCAGTATTAAATTTTCCATTAAATAATGATAAACAAGTTTCAAGAGCGGTTTTAGCCCCAAGATGCATAAGCCTATCGTGAAGTTCTCCCATAGTCTCATTGGCTCTAATCTTACATTTTTTCGACATTAGGATAGCTCCAGTGTCAATATCTTCATCAATTAAAAAGGAGGTGACACCGGTCAACGATTCTCCATTAATTATAGCCCAGTGAATAGGAGCTGCCCCACGGTATTCTGGCAACAAGGATGCATGGATATTGAAAGTTCCTTTCTTCGGTATTGACCATACCTCTTTGGGTAACATTCGAAACGCTACTACAACAATAAGTTCAGGTTTTAGAGTCTTTAATTCTTTTAAGAATTCTCTGTTTTTTAGTCTTTTAGGTTGAAGAATTTTTAAATTTTGGCTCAACGCATACTTTTTTACGGCACAGTATTTTAATTTGTGTCCTCTACCAGCGGGCTTATCTGGGGGACAGACAACAGCAACAATGGAATGGACTTCTTCATGTAGTTTTTTTAGGGTTTCAACTGCAAAGTCAGGAGTTCCCATGAAAATAATATTATTATTTTGTTTCATTTTGCCTAAGTATTTCTCCGGTTTTAATCAAAATTTCTTCTTTAAGCATTAGGTTAATTTCATCAATAATAGCATCTAATTTAATCGAACTATATCTCTGTATAAATTTAGGTATGTGAATTGAATTTTTCTGTGAGGCTTTTAAAAGCTCATTACGAACTTGTTTTCTGAATTCTTTTTTGTTAAAATTTTTAGAAAGACAAATATCGCAGATACCACAAGCTATTGAATCTTTTTCATCAAAATAATTTAATAATACCTGAGAGCGACAAAAACTTTTGTTATAAATATAATCTTGTAGTTGCTTTGTTTTTTGTTGAAGTATTTTTTTTCTTTGATTAATTTGTCCACTTGACAGGGGTAGACGCATTGAGTCAAATCTAGGTGTCCGAAAAATAATTTCTGACATATGTGTTCTTTTTTTATAACTAATTATGCCTTCTTCTTGAAGTTGGTTAAGTATTTTAGCTATATAATGACTATCTTTTTTTAAATGAAATGCGAGATTTCTTTCATGAATATCAATGGCTACCTCAAAAACTCCTGGATATATTCTAAGAATTAATTTTATAAGTTCTATTTTTTTTGGGTTTTGAGATTCGTAGTAAATTAGTTTAGAAGATGAACATAGTATTTTAATTGAACTTGAACTTGATTTCTTGTTAAACTGATCAAAGTAAATTAATTCTTCTTTATCTAATATTTGTAAGATTTTACTAAATTTTCTGGGATTCCATTCGTATTTCTTGCAAAATAGATTAGTATCTAAATTGTAGGATTTATCTTGACCGTCTCCAATGGCGATTTGGAAATTATTTGCCAAGTCTTGGTACGCATTTCGTATTTCCGCAATTGAGGGGTAGCTTTCTTGAAATTGACTCTCTAAATTTTTGATTTCAGAGACTTGGAAAAGTATAATAGCAAAAGATTTTTTATCATCTCTCCCAGCTCTTCCAGCTTCTTGAAAATAAGCTTCAATGGTGTCTGGACTTTCATTATGAATAACTAGGCGAACATCTGCTTTATCAATTCCCATTCCAAATGCATTGGTTGCTACCATAACTCGAATCTTATTATTCATCCATTTTTCTTGAATTAAATTCCTATCATTTCTGGAATGACCAGCATGGTATGATCCTGATTTAAACCCTAGATGATTTAGTTCTTTCGATAATTCGTCTGCTTTTTTTCTGCTCCTTACATATATTAAAGATGCTCCTTTTATCTTGTTTAATATTTTTTCTATTCTTTGCAACTTTTGGCTTTCCTCTAATACTAAATAGGAGAGGTTATTTCTTTTAAAACTGTTTTGAATAATATTTTTTACCCGAAACTGAAGTTGATTTTGAATGTCTCTTGCCACTTCGTTAGTTGCAGTAGCTGTAAGAGCCAAGACTGGGACATCTGGCAATATATCTCTAAGTTCTGAAAGTTTTCTGTAAGCAGGTCTAAAATCATGCCCCCATTGAGAAATACAATGAGCTTCATCAATGGCAATAAAGCTAATGTTCATTTTTTTTATTCGTTCTCTAACAAATTCAGACTTTAGTCTTTCTGGAGAAATATAAAGAAGTTTGATTTTTCCGTATATACAATTGTCTAGAGCGATATCAACTTGGGAATGACGCATCCCACTAGTGAGTGCAATGGCCTTAATATTTCTATTTTTTAATTGGCTTACTTGATCCTTCATTAAGGCAATTAACGGTGAGATGACAAGACATGTTCCCCTCATTGCTATCGCCGGAACTTGGAAGCATATAGATTTACCCCCCCCAGTAGGAAGAAGGGCTAAGCAATCTTTGTTTTGAATGAGGGTCATAATTATTTCTTCCTGTTTAGGACGAAATGATTCAAATCCCCAAAATTTTTTTAGAATTTCATGTATTTGCTTAGTATTCAATTTGATTTTTAATAAATTCAATTCTTGCGTGAACGTTTGTTTTAGGAAGAATAATTACTTGATATTCAAACATTTCGTATGCCCTAAGTAAAAACGAGTGAATTTGTTTTGCTGTTTCAAAATCTTCTTGTCTTTCAGTATCTTTTTTGTAAATTTTTTTCCATGGAGGTGCAATAAAAACTTTTTTATAATACCGGTTATTTTTTGCTAGGCTATTCCATTGTGCTTTAATTTTCAAATTGTCTTTTAGTAAGTAGGCAAAGGAATCAATGACACTTCTATCGTAATATTCTAGATGTGAATTTGCAGAATGAAATTGTTCCGTACGTTTTTGAATGACTAATTCAGTGAATTTGTTTAGATCTTGCCATGGAGTGATGTTTCCATTAATGGCTAACTGAGCAGAAATGATATCTCTAGACATTTCTGGATGACATATAGACCCATCAAGCAAGAGTTTATCTATTACACTAGTTTTTCCTGTTCCTGGAGCCCCTGAGATAACAATTCTTTTTTTCATGAAACAAATTTAGAAAAAAGGACTGGTACTGCCTTACTTTTGTTTATGCTTTGTATTTTTGTAAAAAACTTGACAATGAAAAAGGAATTTGAGGGATTATATAAAGAACTTCAGCATATATCTTATCCTAATTTATATCTTTTTAAGTTTATAATTAAGGCAGATGTTGAGAAAATAGTTCAACTAGAATCACTTTTTGATTCTAAAAGAGCCCAGATAAAAAGAAAATCTTCCGCTAAAGGGGCTTATATTTCAATTAGTGTCAAGGAGATTATGTTATGTCCAAAGGAAATTATTGATATATACGATAAATCATCAAAAATAAATGGCGTTATCGCTCTTTGATATGAAGCAAAAAAAGGTCATTATACTAGGTGCTGGAATTTCAGGTCTTTCATATGCTTATTTTTTAAAAAAGTTTCATCCTAAAATAAATTTTGAGATTATAGAAAAGTCAGATCGTTTGGGAGGAATGGTTTATACTGAACAAGTAAAAGAAGGACTTTTTGAATGGGGTCCGAGAGGAATTCGTCCCAACGGAAATGGACAAGTAGTACTTGAAATGATTGAGGATCTTGGGATTTGGGACCAACTTACTTTTGCTAACGAGGACGCTAAAAAGAGATATTTATTTCACGATAATGCCTTAAATGTACTTCCTTATTCAATAAAGTCTTTTTTGTTTTCTCCTTATTTGAAAATTCTTTTAAAAGCTTGCTATAAGGATCTTCGCTGTACTTCTTTTAATGGAGATGAAAGCATTGCTGATTATGCGGACAGGCACTTTGGTGAATCTTTTAGAAGGCTTTTTTTTGACAGTATGATTAGTGGAATTTGGGCAGGTAGTGTGGAGAAAACTAGTGTTTCTGCAGCATTTCCATTATTAAAAAAGCTAGAATTAAGAAATAACTCTCTTATTAAGTCATTGTTAACATATAAGAAATCCCTCTCTGATTCTAAGCAATATTCCTCCATCATTCGATCTAAGGCCTTATTTTCTTTTAAAGGGGGCCTTGAGGTTCTTATTGTTGCTCTTAAAAAATTTTTAAAAGGCAATATTCGTTATGGGACCCATATTGATAAGATTGAGTTTTCTGACTCCATAAGTCTTTTTTATGATGGAAAAACACACTATGCTGACGAATTAATATCTACTATTCCAGCTTTTAATTTGTCAAGCTTTATGACTTCTCCACTGAAAGAGAAATTAGAATCTATTCCTTATTCGCCAGTTGCAGTTTTGAATATAGGTATGTTGAAATCCGCAATTAACTTTGATGGATTTGGCTTTCTTGTTCCCTCAAAAGAGAATTCCGTAGTTCTTGGAATGGTTGCGAATACGAATACATTTCCTGAACAAGCTGTACCAGATTTCATTATTAACACAGTTATGATGGGTGGAGATAGGTATACTATAAACGAACTTCGATCAATGGATTTAGAGAAAGTCGCACTGGATTTTTTGGAACGAGTTTTTGATAAAAAACTGTATATAGAATCTAAATCCTTGATTTTGTTTGAAAAAGCAATTCCTCAATATGAGGTTGGGCATCTCGATAAAGTCAAGGTGATCGAATCCTTGAGTCCTCCCAATCTAAGGATATTAGGCAACTTCATGTATGGAGTTTCTTTGATAGATATTGTGTGTAAGTCCAGAGAGATTGCAAAGAATCAATTTTCTTGATTCTCGATAGCAATGTATCTTTTGTAGTATGCAATAAGTAGTGAGCTAATTGGAAGGGCAATAATAAGTCCTGTCAATCCCATTAAGCTTCCCCAAATAGATAAGGATAATAAAATGATTGCAGGGTGAAGGCCAGTTACTTTATTCATAATTTTAGGAACCAGAATTGTTTCTTGAATTATCTGAACAATGAGAAATATTAGGCAGGTTGCACCCAATAATATCCAAGGGTTTTGGTTAATTTCCATGCTATATAATAGGCTTAAAATAATAGCAGGAATAAAGCCTAGTATTTGCATGTAAGGAACTAAATTTAATGTGCCCACAAACATTCCTAAGATTAAAGCTAGAGGCAAGCCAATGATTTTAAACCCTAAGCTAAACAATATACCCACAATCAAAGCAATCATGGCTTGGCCTCTAAAGTAAGATTGCATACTTTTATTTATATCACTAGTAATTTCCTGACATATTTCTCTGTATTTGGCGGGGATCCATATTTTCCATGAGCTTTTAAATTTTGGATAACCCAAAAGAATAAAAATCAAGTATAATAAAATAAGCCCACCCCCCAGAACAGCTTTAATTATTCCAATTGATTCAGAAAATATAGTTTTTAAAACAAAGCTAATTTTATTTATAGCTTCGTTTATAGTACTAGTGTTAATAAAATTTCTTGTTTGTTCAGATTGTATAAAGTCTTTCATTTTTGAATGAATCTCATCTGGTATGGGAGGAATAATGTCCGCGTATTCCTTTAATAATACAGAAGCTCTACGGAATTCATTATTTATAATTGGAGTGCAAATTAAAAAAATTGAAGTCAATACTATTGTTATTGAGCTCATAGCTATAGAAATTACAAGGCCTCGACTTTTAATTCGCAATTTGTTTTGAATTCCATCGATAAATGGATTAATGAGATAGGCGATAAAAAGAGCAACTAAGAATGGAGCGAGGACGTCTCTGACCGAGTAAATTATTGAGGCACCGATGAGAAATACGAAAATATTGAAAAATGTTTTTTCTTTCATTTTAATCTATTAAGTCACATTATTCAAATGTATAATTCTTTCTTTAATACAGATGTATTTATTCTATTAATTTTAAGTAATGATAATATCATTATTAATAAATAAATAGATTTTATATGTTAATTTTTTTATTTACAATTAACTACTTATAATATTGATTTACAATATTATAGTTTTGTTATTAACATTAATTTAACATTATTATTTTAATGTGATAGATCAATTATTTTTAAGTTGAATTAGTTCAAAAACTAATTTAATTTTAACCAAAAAAAAAGTAAATAACTGTTATGTATTAAGTATGTGTATAAATTTAATTCTATTTCTAAATTAGAAGTTCTTAAAAGTCTCAATAATTTGGAATGCCTTTTGTACCTTCAAGCAAAATTTATGTTCATAAAACTCTCTAGAAATGCGACAAAATATTTTTAATTACAAGAACGGCTTATCTTTTTTCTTTATTTTTATGGTAAGTATATCATCATTTGCTCAATCTGTCTGGAAAGAAGTTTCGGAATCGAGTATTCCCATTTCATCTGAGCGATTTACTATACCCCTTTATTATAAGACCTATTCTTTAGACATTAGCGCATTATCTGATAGGTTAGTGGATGCTCCCCGAGAATTTTCCGTATCAGTAATAGACAGCCCATTGACTATTGATCTTCCTATGCCAAACGGTCAGATGCAATCTTTTACTATAGTTAAGTCAAGTTTGATGCATCCAGTTTTACAGTCAAAATTCCCTACAATACAATCTTATTTGGGACAAGGAATTGACGATAGGACCTCTTCACTCAGGCTAAGTATTGACCATAACGGATTTCATGCAATGATTATTTCTGCTTATGGAACTGTTTATATTGATCCCTACAGCATAAATAATTCAGAATATTGCATCAGTTACTACAAAAAAGATTTTTACGCCACTAATACTAAATTAAGGTCTAGCCAATGTCTTCTAGAGACTAGTCAAATCTCTCCATTCTATCCTAAAATAGCTGCTGGACAGTCTGGAGATATTTTAAGAACTTACCGTGCAGCAATTGCTGTTACAGGAGAATATACCTCTTTTCATGGGGGTTCTGTTGACGATGCTATGGCAGCCATAAACACAACTCTCAATAGAATCAACGGTGTCTATGAACGAGAAGCCTCTTTTCGATTGATTCTTGTTGAAAATAATGATCTTTTGGTATACACCGACAGTTCTACAGATCCTTATTCAAATGGAAATACTGGAGCTATGATTGATGAAAATCAAGATAATGTAGATAATATTATTGGAAGTGATAATTATGATATAGGTCATGTTTATGGCACAGATAGTGGAGGTCTTGCCGGTTTAGGTGTTGTATGTAATAATAATCAGAAAGCACGAGGAGTCACTGGAAATGGCGCACCGATTGGTGATCCTTTTGATATTGATTATGTGTGTCATGAAATGGGGCATCAATTTGGGGGAAATCATACGCAGAACAACAGTTGCAATAGAACTAATTCTGCTGCTTATGAGCCCGGAAGTGCATCAACGATTATGGGATATGCGGGTATTTGTCCACCGAATCTTCAAAATAACTCAAATGATTACTATCACACTCACTCTTTTGATCAAATTTCTAGCCATACAAATGGAGATGGGTTTGCTAATGATTGTGCGGAACAGATTGAATCTGGAAATAACATTCCTGTTGCGAATGCCGGAGAAAGTGGATTTTATATACCTGCCAACACACCCTTTGAGTTGATCGGATCAGGTAATGATATAGATGCATCTGATATGCTTACATATTGTTGGGAACAGTTTGATTTAGGACCCGTTACAGATGATTCTGACAATAATTTGACCTCACCTTCTGGAAATCAGCCTATTTTTAGGTCTTTTTCTCCAACAACTTCGTCTATTCGAGTTTTTCCTCGAATGGAAGATTTATTATCTGGTTCTAGTACTATTGGAGAGATTCTACCCACCTATGCAAGAGATTTATCTTTTCGTCTCACTGTAAGAGATAACCGAGCAGGATCAGGTGGAGTCAGTTATGATCAGATGAATTTTGGGGTAGTTGACAATGATGGTTTCTCTGTAGATAATATTACTGATGAATGGGAGTACGGTAACACTTATTCAGTATCCTGGAATCCTAGTGTAACTTATTCAGAACCCATAAATTGTTCCACAGTAGATATTTATTTGTCTTTAGATGGTAGTGATTTTGATTTATTGATTGCTGAGGGAGTTCCCAATGAACTTGCTAGTACAGACATTATTTGTCCTAATGTGACTTCTTCCAATGCTAGAATTAAGATTAAAGCTTCAGACAACGTGTTTTTTAATGTTTCAAATGCTTTTCAAATTGATCAGCCAAGTGAACCAAATTTCTCTTTGACAATAACTCCAGAGGAATTGAATCTATGCTCTTCCCCCGGACAATCAGCTGTTTTTAATGTTGAGATCGATCCTATATTAAATTACAATCAAGATGTATCTCTAAGTATTATTGGCGTTCCTGATGGTGTTTTAGTAGACTTCAGCCCTGAAATAGTTTCACCTGGAAATAATTCTACGTTAACAATATCTTCTCCCTTAGCAATTCCATCAGTTCTGAGTCCAATTGCATTTGTTGTGACAGCAATTTCAGACGATATTGTTCATGAAGCAAATGCAGATATTAATATTATTGAGGGTGTTCCTTTGCCACCAGAACAGATTTACCCTTCAGATGGAATAGAGGGGGTAACTCTTACTCCAACTTTTACTTGGTCTGCCGTTGATAATGCGACAAGTTATACATTGACTATTTCTTCTGATGCTGATTTTACTGAAGTCCTTTATGAGTTTGATAATATCCTAGACGAAGAGTATGCTCTCGGCGTATTTTTAAATCCTGAGACATCTTATTTTTGGAATCTAAGTGCACAAAATCCCTGTGATAACTCAGAAAACAGTAGTATTTTTAGTTTTATTTCTGGTCTAGAGAGTGTTACAGAAAATTCAGGATGTACGGATGAGACTGCTTTTAATTATGAAATTTTAGCTACTGTAGATGATGGTTCATGTGAGCCTTTTATTTTTGGATGCACTAATGAATTTGCAGACAATTTTGATGAGGTTGCCAATTCGGACAATGGCTCTTGTATTGTTTCAGGTTGTACAAATTTAGATGCAGAAAATTTTAATGAATTTGCTAATAATGACGATGGTTCGTGTATCATTAACGGTTGTACTGATCCATTATCATTTAATTTTAATCCAGATGCTAACTTTGAAGATGGTTCTTGTGTTTCATCCAATTTTGGATGTAATGATCCAGAAGCAAATAATTTTAACCCTAACGTAAATCAAAATGATGGTTCTTGTGATTTCACTACTCTAGTTATTATAGATTACGATGAACTTTCTGGAAGTAATTTTCATTTTTTTGCCTATATAAATGATATACCTTCAGTTACATTCCTTGTATGGAATATGGGAGATGGAAATATTTATCAGTCTGAAGATGAGCCTATTCATTATTATCAAGAAAATGGTGTATATCAGGTGAGTGTAAATGTATATTCTACAACAGGGGCATTTATTGCTTATGCTAGCGTTGATGTATCTAATGTTAGTATTGGTTGCATGGATCAAGGCGCAATAAATTTTGATACTGCCGCTACTGCCGATGACGGTTCCTGTATAGATCCTATTTATGGTTGTACTGATCCAAATGCACTTAATTTCGATGAAGATGTGAATTCTGATGATGGTTCTTGCGAAGGTGTAATATATGGATGCATCGACACCTTGGCCCTTAATTATAATGCAGAGGCAAATATAGATGATGAATCCTGTGAGTATGAGTACTCTGGTTGCACTGATGCCATGGCTCTTAATTTTAATCCTTTAGCAAATTCTGACGATGGATCCTGTACTTATCCAATTCCAACAGAGCCTGACTGGACTATAGATTTCACTTCTAATAATCATACCATACTTGTGCCTAATACTGCCTCAATTATTATTAATAATGGTCCTATTCAATTAGGAGATTATTTAGGTGTTTTTTATCTCGGGTTAGATGATAATTTCCATTGTGCCGGAAAAATTATGTGGACAGGAATAACTAACACGATTTCAGTTTATGGATCTGACCCCAATGAATTTAACGGAATGGCTATAGGAGAAGTTTTTACTTGGATGACCTGGAATTCAATTAATAACGAATATAGAAGTGCTATTGTCGACTATGATACCAGCATGCCGAACACTAATACATATGAAGTCGATGGAATTAGTTCAATTATTTCACTTTCAAATGTATCTGAACAGATAATTAATTTAACAGAGGGCTGGAATTTAATTTCTACCCATATTTCGCCAGATTTTCCTAGTATTGGAGATGTCCTCGCACCAGTAGTTGAGGATCTATTTCTTGCCAAAGATGAGTTAGGTCAGGTTTTTTGGCCACAATACAATTTGAATAATATTGGAAATCACGTGGTAGGAAAAGCCTACAAACTGAAAATGAATCTAGAAAACTCTCTTCAGATTCGAGGTTCTCAAGTAGACCCTCTAGATTATTCGTTGTCTTTGGTTGAAGGATGGAGTTATTTGGGTTACCTAAGAGAGTCTGCTGCTGATGCGACTGTAATTCTAGAATCAATACAAGAAGATGTGCTTTTAATCAAGGACGGAATTGGAAATGTTTATTTTCCAGAATTTAATGTAAATACTATTGGAAATATGATTCCGGGTCAAGGATACCAGATTCGAATGACTAACACTACAGAATTCGTTTACCCATCAAATGAATCGGTTCTGCCCGAACTTAGACTTCCTTCCTCTAGTATTATGCACCACTATTCAACTCCTCTTCTAAGAGAGATGAACATGAATGTAGTTTTACCTCATTCATCACTCTCTAGAATTGCTAATGAAGGAGATGAGTTTGTGGTAAAAGATGCCTTTGGCCAGGTTATTTCTTCCGCAGTTTATCAGGAGCAAACCCTTGTTTTAACTTTGTGGATTGATAAAGAAAATATTGGTGGGAGATTTAATATCTATCATTGGTCTAAAAAAGATAATACTGAGAGGTTACTTGATATTATTTGGAGAGATGGAAGTACGCAATTAAATAGTGATGCGGTTAATATTGCTTCAGATATTACTGCTGTTGACATTTTGTCTCAGAGCTTAGATATTTTCCCAAATCCAATTCAAGATAGATCAAAAGTTCATTTTTATACAGATAAATCTCAAAAGGTTAGCTTAGTTCTATATAATTCATTGGGTGTACGAGTCATGAATTTACTTGATGCAACAATATCTAAAGGTGTTCATAATGTAACACTTGAATCTATGTATCTAGAAAGTGGACTGTATTTTATTAAGTTGACTACTGATCAAAAGACTTTAGTTAAAAGAGTTAAAATAAGTAGATAAATCACCCATCATTTAAAAATAGCTTTGTTTTACAAGGCTATTTTTTCCATCTTAAATAGAAAAATAAACATAGACCGAAGACGACTAACCCCGCTGATATCATTTCTGCTTGAGTGAAGCCGCTATATAGTTCGTTATTAATTCTTATTTTTTCAATGGAGAAGCGTTCGATCCCATTAAAAGTAAGATATAATGCAAATAACATTCCTGGAACTTTAAAAGAGTTTCTAAGTCGCCACAATATTCCAAAGATAATAACTCCCATAATTGATTCATACACTGCGGTAGGATATACTGGGTAGGGCAGTTCATAACAATAAAT
>TARA_Y100000385_G_scaffold214758_1_pt1 | contig 22891 bp, 18 predicted proteins | sample TARA_Y100000385 | Tara Oceans TARA_Y100000385 (sample SAMEA2620980) | marine metagenome | biome: marine biome (ENVO:00000447); feature: surface water layer (ENVO:00002042); material: "saline water (ENVO:00002010), including plankton (ENVO:xxxxxxxx)" | depth 5 m
TGAGCCAGGATCAAACTCTCCATTGTAAAAAGTTTAATCTGATTTTTGACTCTCACTTAACGGGGTAAGTTTTTCTCTTACCTCTCTCTTCCAATATAAAATCTTTCAAAGAACGATTCTCGTTTACTCTAAAACTGTAATATATTTGTTTTAGCGAGGGCAAATCTACAATCTTTTTATTTACATACAAGCCTTTTTAAAAGATTTTTATTTTTTTAATAGGTTTGAATAGCATCTTAGATACCAAGTAAAAATAGAATTATTAAGATGACTACAAAAAGGTTAATTAAAAGGTTAATACAGATGAAAAAAGTTTAGTTTATACTAATTTAAGTATAGCACTAAAAAAACCCTTTTAGTAAAGTCAAGCTAAACCTAGAGAATTATAAATAATCATAACTACATGTTTCTTCTGTATTGTCCTCCTACATCAAACAAGATAGAAGTCATCTGACCTAAAGAGCATGTTTTTGCAATCTCCATCATTTCGTCAAAAATATTCTCATTGTTTAGGGCAGCATTCTGAAGTTTTACCAAATCATCCTCTGAAGTTTGTTTATGAGAAATATGAAGATTTTTGAGCATATCTATCTGATACATTTTCTCATCCTCTGAGGCCCTTATGACTTCTTGGGGAATTACCGTTGGAGAACCTTTAGAACTTAAAAAAGTATTAACACCAATAATAGGGAATTCTCCAGTATGCTTTAAAGTCTCATAGTACAAACTTTCTTCTTGTATTTTACCTCTTTGATACATGGTTTCCATGGAGCCAAGTACTCCACCACGCTCATTAATTCGATCAAACTCCTCTAGGACTGCAGTTTCAACCAAGTCGGTTAGTTCTTCTATAATAAAGGATCCTTGAATTGGATTTTCATTTTTAGTCAAACCAAGTTCACGATTTATTATAAGCTGAATAGCCATTGCCCTTCTAACAGAATGCTCAGTGGGAGTAGTAATTGCTTCATCATATGCGTTGGTATGTAATGAATTACAATTATCATAAATAGCATATAAAGCCTGAAGCGTAGTCCTGATATCATTAAAATCAATTTCCTGAGCATGAAGTGAACGGCCAGATGTTTGAATGTGATATTTCAATTTCTGGGCGCGTTCTCCTGCTCCATATTTTGTCTTCATAGCTTTGGCCCATATTTTTCTAGCTACTCTACCAATCACGGAGTATTCGGGGTCAATTCCATTTGAAAAAAAGAAAGACAAGTTGGGTCCAAAGTCATTAATATCCATCCCCCTACTTAAATAATACTCAACATAAGTAAAACCGTTACTCAAAGTAAAAGCCAATTGTGTTACAGGATTAGCTCCTGCCTCAGCGATATGATAACCGGAAATAGATACTGAATAAAAATTTCGAACGGATTTCTGAATGAAATACTCTTGAACATCCCCCATCAATCTCAAGGCAAACTCGGTTGAAAAAATACAAGTATTTTGTGCCTGATCTTCTTTTAGAATGTCAGCTTGAACAGTTCCTCTAACTTGAGAAAGTGTTTTAATTTTAATTTTATCGTAAATAGCCTTAGGTAAAACTAAATCACCAGTGATACCCAGAAGCATAAGACCCAAACCATTATTTCCCTCAGGAAGAGAGCCTTGGTAGCTAGGTCGAATCGTTCCTCTATTTTTGAAAATCTCATTAATTTTCTTATTCACCTTCCTATCCAAACTATTTTCTTTAATGAAAATCTCACATTGCTGATCAATAGCTGCATTCATGAAAAAAGCAAGTAGCATTGGAGCAGGGCCGTTTATTGTCATTGAAACAGACGTACTTGGAGATGACAAATCGAAGCCAGAATATAATTTTTTAGCATCATCCAAACAACAAATCGATACACCAGCATTTCCTATTTTACCATAAATATCTGGGCGAATTCCTGGATCATTTCCATAAAGAGTAACAGAATCAAAAGCAGTAGAAAGACGCTTTGCAGGCAATCCAAGACTTAAGTAATGAAAACGACGGTTTGTTCTTTCTGGGCCTCCTTCTCCAGCAAACATTCGAGTCGGATCTTCTCCTTCTCTTTTAAAAGGGAATAATCCAGAAGTAAAAGGAAATGATCCAGGAACATTTTCTTGAAGATTCCAACGAAGAACATCTCCCCAACCTTCATATTTTGGTAAACAAACCTTTGGAATTGGAATGTGAGATAAGGATTCAGAATGAGTTTTTATGGAAAGTACTTTATCTCTAACTTTAAAAGAATATGATTGTGCTTTGTATTTTAAAACCTTCTCAGCCCAATTTTCTATAATTAACATATTCTTGGGCGTAATATCAAGAGCTAGCAAATTATATGCTGATTTTAGTCCTTTTAAAATATTTATTTTATGGGTAGGATTTAAAGATTCAATACTAGTTATTGAAATTTTAAGAGCATGAAGCTTTCTGGCAATATCTACTTGCTGATTAACCCATTTATCATATGCTCTATTGCTTTCAGATATTTCAGACAGGTATCTAACTCTGTTTGGGGGGATAATAAAAATTTTCTCTGAGAGTTCTTTTGAAGGGGCAAAATCTGAAATAAGCTTTGCTCCAGTCTTTTGCATTATTTTATCTATGATAGCTCGATATAAAGTATTCATCCCAGGATCATTGAACTGTGAAGCAATAGTACCATAAACTGGAATATCCTGGTCTTTGGCATCCCAAATCTGATGATTCCTTACGTACTGCTTTTTAACGTCTCTGATAGCATCTAGAGCACCTCGTTTATCAAACTTATTGAGTGCAATTACATCAGCAAAATCTAGCATGTCAATCTTCTCTAGCTGTGTTGCAGCTCCATATTCCGGTGTCATCACATACAAACTAGCATCAGAAAATTCTTCAATTTCTGTGTCTGACTGACCGATTCCTGAAGTCTCTAAAATAATTAAATCAAAATCTGCAGCTTTCAAAACATGTAAGGCTTCTGAAACATGCTTAGACAATGCAAGATTGGATTGTCGAGTGGCTAAGGAGCGCATGTAGACACGATCATTATTTATAGAATTCATACGAATTCTATCTCCCAGAAGTGCACCTCCTGTCTTTCTTTTTGAAGGATCCACCGAAACAATAGCAATTTGTTTAGATTCAAAATCTACCAAAAAACGTCTCACAAGTTCGTCTACTAATGAAGATTTTCCAGCCCCACCAGTTCCTGTAATTCCCAATACAGGAACCTTGTTAGAGGACGATAATATTGAAATTTCTTTAAGTATATGAGAGTATTTGTTTGGAAAGTTTTCTGCGGCAGAAATGACTTGAGCAATTACTTTTTTATCTTTGGCTTTCACTTTTTTAATAACATCCTTAGGCAAGAACTCGCCCGAAGGATAATCACTCTGCATAACCAAATCGTTTATCATTCCTTGTAAACCTAATTTTCGTCCATCATCTGGAGAATAAATTCTTTGGATCCCATAATCCATCAAATCTTTAATCTCATTAGGGAGAATTACCCCACCCCCTCCTCCAAAAACTCGAATGTTGGAAGCACCTTTTTCCTTCAGCAAATCATACATATACTTAAAATACTCATTGTGCCCCCCTTGATAGGATGTCATCGCGATAGCGTTGGCATCCTCTTGAATGGCTGTATTGACCACATCTTGAACAGAACGATCATGTCCTAAATGAATAACTTCCACACCAGTAGATTGGATAATTCTTCGCATAATATTAATTGCAGCATCATGGCCATCAAAAAGAGAAGCTGCAGTGACAATACGAACTTTGTTTTTGGATCGATAAGGTTTCTGAATTTCCATGAATAAAATTATTCTTTGTAAACGTAAAATTATGAAAAATCGTGTAAATAATTGTCTACTTCAAATTCAAGCTTGTAAATTAGCTCAAAATTATGGAGTATTTAGAAACATGGGGTTATTTCGGGCTATTTTTAGCATCTTTTCTTGCTGGCTCGTTTATTCCATTTAGCTCAGAAGCAATTATCTCAACTTTATTATATAAAGGATTTTCCTTAAGTACTTTAGTAGGAGTCGCAACCTTGGGAAACTGGTTTGGAGGATATACGGCATTCTACACGGGTTATTTTGGACGCTGGGATCTAATCAAAAAATACTTTAAGATTAGTCCTGAAATCATAGATAAATTTCAAAAAAAAAGTTGGAACATAGAACTTTTAGCATTTTTTTGTTGGATTCCTTTTGTAGGAACATTGATATTAATTAGTTTAGGAATGATGAGGAATTCTATCATTAAAATTGGTGTCTACATGTTTTTTGGAAGAATGAGTAGATACTTACTTTGGGCAATCTTAAGCAAAAAATTATTATTTTAATATAACATGAAATTCAATTTTTATTAGCTTGACAAGCTGAATATTTTGACATGTCCAATTAAATTTAAATACTTTTTAAAGACAACTTTTTTTCAATTTTTCAATTTTTTTAATCAAAAGAAATTTGTAATGAAAACAATTATAAACTCTATTTTACTTTGTAGTACTCTAGCATTTGGTCAAAGCAGAAATATTGTTATAAACGAATGTATGCCAAATAATACAATTACATCTGTTGATCAAGATGGAGAATATAATGATTGGCTTGAATTGTATAACATTTCTGAGTCTGAAATGAATTTAGAAGGGTATTTTCTATCTGACCGAAGAAGCGAACCGACAAAATTTAAATTTCCTAATATAAGTATCTCTCCAAAAGATTATTTAATAATTTGGATAGACAAGGATACTTTACAAGTAGGACTTCACACAAATTTTAAACTAAGTGCCATTGGAGAGCATGTATATTTATTTAATCCGGACACACTATTAATTGATTATGTTCATTTCTTTAATATGCAAGAAGATGAATCTATCGGACGAACGAAAGATGGAAACGGCCCTTTTGAAATTCTTAGTCCAACTTTTAATGAAAGTAATGGGAACGATTCAGGATCTATTGTAATTAATGAATGGATGGCGTTGAATGAAAGTCACAATGCTGACGAATATGGAGAATATAATGATTGGATCGAATTATTCAACAATAGTAATCAGTACATAAATTTAGAAGGGTATTTTATCTCAAATAAAGTGACTGAAAGAACAAAATATAAATTTTCCACTTTAATTCTTGAACCATATGGCTTCGCTCTTCTTTGGGCTGATGAAGATACACTTCAAGGGGAATTTCATTTGCCTTTTAAATTAGACAGTGAGAGAGACGATTTAGTACTTTCACGACCAGACACTAGTACTATTGACTACTTTAGTTTTAATGATGTTGCCTACAATAGTAGCATTAGTAGGTATCCAAATGGTACCGGAAATATACAACAAACCAATGCTACACCACTAAGTTTTAACACCAACTTATTGGTACAAGGTAATTTATTCAGTCAGAATAGTGCTTTATTTCCAAATCCTGCAGACCAAATAGTATACTTTAGTAAATCTAAAGATGTATTGTCATGGAAAATATTTAATCAAAAGGGAGTTTTGATAATGGAAGACAAAAACACCCCCTCTAATTCAATTTTTATTGAACATCTTAGTGTGGGATATTATATCATTGAATCCCTAACAAATAGTGGAATTAATCAACAAGTGTTTATCAAAAAATAATTATTCAAAGGGGATGAAAATGGAAGCTATCTTATCCGCAATCAAGTCAATTTTTTCTTGTACTTTTGGAAAAAACCAACCTTTGACATGGCAAACATAGAAAGACTAAAAGAAACGGTCATTCAAGTAAGACGAGACATTGTAAGAATGGTTCATGCTAACAATTCCGGTCATCCTGGAGGATCTTTAGGCTGTGCTGAATATTTAGTTGCCTTATATTTCGAAATTATGAAACATGATCCGAATTTTGATATGAACGGACATAATGAAGATATCTTCTTTTTGTCAAATGGTCATATTTCTCCAGTTTTATATAGTGTTTTAGCTCGTTCAAAATATTTTGATGTTTCTGAACTTGCAACCTTCAGAAAAATTGATTCTAGACTTCAAGGGCACCCAACAACTCACGAAGGACTTCCTGGTATTAGAATTGCCTCAGGATCTCTAGGGCAAGGAATGTCTGTTGCAATTGGAGCGGCAGAATCTAAAAAATTAAATGGTGACAAGCAAATTGTATTCTCACTTCATGGTGATGGAGAATTACAAGAAGGACAAATCTGGGAAGCGGCTATGTATGCTTCTGCAAAAAAAATTGACAATCTAATTTGTACTATTGACTTAAATGGTCAACAAATTGACGGAAGTACGGATGATGTTCTTCCCATGGGTAGTTTAGAAGCTAAATTTCTAGCCTTTGGATTTGATGTTATTAACGAAAAAGAAGGTAATTCAGTAGAAAAAGTACTCAGTACTCTGAAAAATGCTAAATCTAGATTAGGTAAAGGAAAACCGGTGTGTGTTCTTCTTCATACAAAGATGGGTAATGGTGTTGATTTTATGATGGATTCTCATAAATGGCATGGTGTGGCTCCGAATGATGAGCAATTAAAGGATGCGCTTGATCAAAATAAAGAAACTTTAGGAGACTATTAAATAATATATCCAATGAAAAAATTTACATACACTGAAAAAAAGGATACGCGTTCGGGTTTTGGAGCGGGACTTCTAGAGGCAGCTAAAAAAGATGGAAATATTGTTGGACTTTGTGCAGATCTCACTGGATCTTTAAAAATGAATGCATTTGAAGATGAATTTCCAGAAAGATTTTTTCAGGTAGGGATTTCTGAAGCAAATATGATGAGTATGGCTGCAGGAATGACCATAGGAGGTAAAATTCCTTTTACTGGAACTTTTGCAAATTTCTCTACCTCAAGAGTCTATGACCAAATTAGACAATCAATTGCATATTCTGGGAAAAATGTTAAAATTTGTGCTTCTCATGCTGGCTTAACTTTAGGTGAAGATGGAGCTACACATCAAGTACTTGAAGATATTGGAATGATGAAAATGTTGCCCGGAATGGTGGTTATTAATCCTTGTGACTATAATCAAACAAAAGCAGCAACTCTTGCTATTGCAAAATATAAAGGGCCAGTATACTTAAGATTTGGAAGACCAAAAGTCCCTGTTTTTACTAAAGAAAATCAAGATTTTAAAATTGGTGAGGCGATAATACTTAATCAAGGATCAGATGTAACTATAATCGCCACAGGACATCTTGTCTGGGAAGCCATTGAGGCAGCAGAACAACTTGATGGAAAAGGAATAAATGCAGAAATCATTAACATTCATACTATCAAACCATTAGATTCAGATGCAGTATTGAAGTCCGTAAAAAAAACTGGATGTATAGTCACCGCAGAAGAACATCAAATGAATGGAGGAATGGGAGACAGTATTGCTCAACTTTTAGCTCTAAAGCTTCCTAGACCAATTGAAATGGTAGCGGTGAATGATAGTTTTGGAGAATCTGGAAAGCCAGACTTATTAATGGAGAAATATGGTCTCAAAAAAGACAACATTATTAAAGCTGTAGAGAAAGTTTTAAAAAGAAAATAAAAACAATCTATGGCATTTATTTTGCTTAGAACCTTTGACAATTCCATTGAAGCTCACCTATTAAAATCCAAACTAGAAAGTGAAGGTATAGAATGTTATATTTTTCACGAGAATACTGCTACACTTACTCCAATTGCGATTGGGGCGATTTCTTTCAAAGTATATCAAAAAGATTTCCCAAAAGCTTATGAGATTATGATGGAAATGCAAAGACTGGTTCCTAAAGATAAAAACGGAAACATTATCTGCTGTCCAGAATGTCATGCATCAAAATTAATTATTATTAAACGAAAACAAAAAAATCAATTTAAGGGTTTTTTTGGTAAGATAAGATCTTTTTTCAACTCACATGAGATCTCTGTGGTGGTGTGCGAAGGGTGCAAAAAAGAATTTGACCCATCAGATCTTAGCTAAAGTTAAAGAATCATCGAGATCCAAAAATGGCAGAACCAATTCGAACCATTGTACTTCCTTGATCAATAGCTATTTGAAAATCCCCACTCATCCCCATGGACAAAATCTCCACATTCTTGAATTGAATTTTTAATTTCATGAAATAATCGGATAAATTACAAAATTCTCTTTTTACAACGGATATATCTTGACTGTTTGTTGCCATACCCATTAAGCCTTTGATTCTAACATTCGGCATCTTTTTTGACAAAATAAGAATCTCCAAAGCATCTGATTTAGTTAATCCAAACTTTGTCTCTTCTTGTGCAATATTTATTTGCAATAAACAATCGATTATTCGATCATTTTGAGCGGCTCTTTTGTTAATTTCGTTTAATAACTTTAGGGAATCTACACCATGAATTAAAGACACGAAATGTGCTATATATTTGACTTTATTTGTTTGTAAATGGCCTATCATATGCCATTGAATATCTTTGGGGAGTGCCTCAAATTTTTCAACCATTTCTTGCACTTTGTTTTCCCCAAAAATACGATGTCCCGCATCGTATAATTCCATTAACATAAATTTAGGCTTAGTCTTTGATACAGCTACCAGAGAAACTTCTAAGGGTAATTCTTCTAGAATAGTATGAAAACTATCTTTAATCATATTTTCGGATTACAATTTTTTTGTTGGGTGATAATATACCCAAAGCTAATCGAGTTTATAAATAGTCAATCCACTCCTAAGTTTAGGTTCAATATAAGTGCTTTTGGGAGGCATACTCTTATTTTGATCTGCAACTTCTTTTAGCTGTGAAAATGCAATAGGCTTTAAGGCAAAAGCAAGTCTGAATTCTCCACTATCTACTGCATTTTGGAGTCCCTTCAATCCTTTTTTTCCATCCATAAAATCAATCCTTTTATCGTTTCTAATATCATTGAAACCAAGAATCGGTACTAGAATGTTTTTCGTCAAGATAGAAGGGTCTAGACTATCTACACAGTCTAGTAAGTTAAAAGTATTTTTTCTTGCAATCAGACTATACCAAAAACTATCCAAATACATACATATTTCATCTATCCCTGATGGCTTTTGAGCTTTGTCTAGTTTTTTTACCAGGTATACAGATTTGACCTTTGAAAAAAAATCTTCAACAGACAGTCCGTTCAGATCTTTTAAGAGACGATTGAAATCGTAAATACGCATTTGCTCATCGTCTATCAAAAAGGACATGAAATAATTAAAAGGAGAATTTTTATTAGTTATGAACTTAGACATTCTATTATGTTTGCACAACAAGGAAGAAGAAGCAGTTCTATGATGTCCATCTGCTATGTAAAGGCTGTCTACAGAACTAAACAAGGAAATGATTGCTTGAATGTCTAAAGGATTATCAATCAACCATAAATTATGAAGTACCATATTTGTTGTTGAAAACTCATATTCAGGGCGAGTGGAAGTATAAGATTTGATGATCTTATTAATACCAGGAACTTTGGGATAAGCTAATAGAACGGGTTCTGCATTAAAACCAGAATACTTGAGGAAATCCGAAAACATGACTTCCCTTTTTCTAATAGTCTGCTCATGTACTTTAATTTTATTATTTATGTAGTCATCTACAGCAGTTGCAGCAATAATTCCCACATAATTATTCTCGGGAGTAATTTGTTGATAAATATAAAACATGGGCTCTTCTTCCTGCACTAGAATTTCTTGACGTATAAAAAAGTTCAACTTCTCACGAATCTTTTTGTACTTGTCAATCCCAAAAAGGATAGGTGATTTTAATGAGTATTCAGGATTAATAACATGAAGAAAGGTGAAAGGATTATTTATCAACTTTTCCTTCAATGTATTTTCGGAATAAGAAAGATAAGACCTAGAAGCCACGAGATTTGCTTTATCTCTTTTGGGTCTGACCGCCTTAAATGGTTTCACTTCAATCATAATACACATTTTAAACAAAAATATTAAACGAAGAATGCATAGCAAAAAAAAGACACCTAAAGGTGTCTAATATTGTTAGGAAGTGAAAAAATTACACGCGTTTTTCTTTAATACGAGCCTTCTTACCAGTAAGTTCCCTGAGATAATAAATTCTCGCTCTTCGAACCAAACCTTTTTTGTTGATTTGAATTTTCTCTAGTATGGGTGAGTTGACTGGAAATATTCTCTCAACTCCAACACTGTTAGCTCCAATTTTACGAATTGTAAAAGTCTCTGTCATTCCTGATCCACGTCTTTGGATAACAACTCCCTTAAAAAATTGTGTACGCTCTTTCTCGCCCTCTTTAATTTTATAAAATACTGTAACTGTATCACCAGCACCAAATTCAGGGAAATCATTCTTGGGAACAAATTCGTGTTGTACAAATTTAACTAAATCCATTTCTTTTTTTTTAAATCTCCAACATCCACAATTAATGTCAGCGTCTGAGTAATTAGAATTTAAGATTGCAATATTACGAAATAAAACTATAAAAGACCACATTAATTAGCAACTAAAAATAGTCAATTCTAATTGTATAGTAATTTATCAATTCTTAAGCGTTTATATATTAGTCTTCGCCGTTATCTCTTAATAAATCTGGCCTTAATATAGTAGTTCTTTGAAAAGCTTGCTCCTGTCGCCAGTCTTCAATATTTTTGAAGTGACCTGAGAGTAAAACCTCAGGAACATGAAGACCTCTCCACTCAGCAGGTCTAGTGTAGACTGGAGCAGCGAGTATTCCATCTTGAAAAGAATCTGTTAACGCTGAGGTTTCGTCTCCAAGAACCCCTGGCAACAATCTAATAATAGCATCACAAATCATTGCAGCGGGAAGCTCTCCACCAGAAAGAACAAAATCTCCAATAGACAATTCTCTTGTAATGTAATGATCTCGAATTCGATGATCTATACCTTTATAATGGCCACAAAGGATAATAATGTTAGTATAAGTAGATAATTTATTGGCAATTGATTGATCAAATTGCCTAGCATCGGGACTCATGTAAATAATTTCATCGTATGCTCGCTGACCTAATAAGTAATCAAAAACTGCTGCAATAGGCTGGACAGACAAAACCATACCGGCACCTCCACCAAATTGAGTATCATCGACTCGTCTATGCTTATCATCCGAATAATCTCTTAGCTGATGGAAAAATACTTTTACCAATTTTTTATCAGATGCACGTTTTAAGATAGAGGACGAAAAAGGGCTTTCTAATAATTCGGGATGGAGTGTAATAATATCTATTCTCATTTCATAAAAATACATATATTATTTGAGTATTTAAATTTTCAGTTTCCAATTAATTCACATTATTTAATTGCATTTTTATTCTAAAATAGGTACTGTCAATATGTCATACTTTATATTTAAATATTTGTTATTCAATATTTTAAACAAAAAAAATAAAAGTATTAGTTTACTAAATACTACATGTTTAACTTTCAAAAATTCAATAGCTAAAATTTTATATTATTAAATAAAATCTACCCAAAATCAATAACAAAAAAATACTCAAGAGATTGTTTTATTGATTAATAATGAAAGTAAAAAGACTTAGATTTACATTCAATTAATTATTAAAAAAGTCTATTTTTAAATTCAATATTTTAGAAAATGAAAAGCACATACCCCCCCATTACTCTGTGTGATCTTTTAGAGATTAAATATCCTATTATTATGGCACCTATGTTTTTGGTTTCCAATCAAGACATGCTTATTTCAGCACTTGAATCTGGGATTACAGGATGTATTCCTGCACTAAACTTTCGAACAGACTCAGAATTTCGATCCACTATTTCAAATATTAGAATCAAAAGTAAAGGGCCTATAGGTGTTAATCTTATTGTAAATAAATCTAATATAAAGTTTCAACAGCAATTAAATAGTTGCGTAGAACTTGAAGTGGATTATATTATTACATCATTAGGAAGTCCAGAAAAAACTATTAAAGCTTGTAAACCAAATGGCATAAAAGTATTCTGTGATGTAGTAGATGTAGCTTATGCAAAAAAAGTGGAAGCACTTGGATGTGATGCTCTCATTGCAGTTAACAGAGAAGCAGGTGGTCACTGTGGCTCATTGACTGCAAGAGAACTAATACCATTGCTAGTCAAAGAGTGTAATATACCAGTAATTTCCGCAGGAGGCATTTCAAATGGATATCAAATCAAAGAAATGATGCAATTGGGTGCTTGCGGAATTTCTATGGGAAGCCCATTTATTGCCACAAATGAATCCAAAGTTTCTCCTGCTTATAAGCAAGCTATAGTTGATTATGGAGCAAAAGATATTGTATTAACAGAAAAGCTTTCTGGATCTCCTTGTACCGTAATAAATACTCCTTATGTTCAAAAGATTGGCACCAAGAGAAACTTTATAGAAACACTTTTAAGTAAAAACAAAAAGCTTAAAAAGTTTATAAAAATGCTTACCTGGTATAAGGGCACAAAAAAACTCGAAAAAGCAGCATTCAGTACAACATATGATTCTGTTTGGTGCGCAGGGCCGTCAATTGAGGGAGTCAAACAAATACTCCCAATAAAACAATTAGTCGATAATCTAATTAATGAGCTTAAAGCCGAATAAATCAAAACATTTTAATGAAAACTTCACAATTAATAACAGGTGAACAATTTTTCAAGGAAGTCTTTCAATGTTTTAAAATTGACTCATTTAAAGCAGTCTCTAGTATGGATATGTTATTAGTGGTTCATATTAATTGGGAAAAATTTCTCCTCGAAACAAAAGAGTTTGGCATACTAAAAGATGTTGAAAATTTTGACTTCTTTGTTTGCACGTCTTCTAAGGTAGGCATTGCTTTTAAGGGAGATCTTACATCAGAAGAGACAGAACAATTACTTCGCCTACAAAAGTATTACAAAGTCTACTATAAACTTAACATGAATGAACAAGGAGACGTTTTAAACAAATTCTTTCCAGAAGATTTATAAATGATTGAAATAATTTAAATTTGCGGCTCTATTAAATTTTATGAAAAAAAATTTTATTCTGCCATTTCTTTTTGTGTCATTTATTGGACTTACCCAAACTATGCATAAGCAAGTGGATGCTCTAAGAACAGTTTCAGAACCTAAAATTGATGGATATCTTGAGCCTAGAATATGGACTGAAACTCACAAAGCTATTGGTTGGACTCAAAAAAATCCAATTAACGGATTACCAGAAAGAAAAAATCAAAAATCTGAGGTACAATTTTTATTCAATGATAAATCGCTGTTTGTGGGAGCCCAGTTTTATGACTCAAATCCGGACAGCATTCTTACAGAATATAGTCTGAGAGATGAAACAAACAAAAACTGTGACTGGTTTGGAATTTGGATATCACCATATAACGACGCTCAAAACAACTTCATGTTTGCAATTACTGCTGCTGGAGTTCAACTCGATGCAAGATCTACAGGCGAAGATTTTGACTTTAACTGGGATGCTGTATGGTCAAGTGAGGTGAAAATTAATGAAATTGGATGGTCTGTAGAATTAGAAATCCCTTATTCTGCTTTAAGAATACCAAATACGCAATCACAAGAGTGGGGTATAAATATGACTAGAGAGATTCGTCGAACAAGAGAGCAATATACATGGAATCCGATTGACATATCTATTTCAAACGAAAGCTCCCAATCTGGTATACTAAATGGAATAACTAGTATTGACCCCCCACTAAGACTTTCAATCATGCCTTACTTATCAAGCTATTTAGATTTTTTTGAATCTGATAAAACAAATCAAACAAACGGAGGCTTAGATTTGAAATATGGAATCAATGAAAGTTTTACGTTAGATATGACATTAGTTCCAGACTTTGGTCAAACTGTTTTTGATGACCAAATATTAAACGTAGGGCCATTTGAAATTCAGTTTAATGAAAATCGAAGTTTCTTCACTGAGGGAACCGAGTTATTCAATAAAGGAAAATTATTCTATTCTAGAAGAATCGGAGATCGACCTAAAGGAGTAGTCTTATTATCAGAAAATGAAATCCTTAAAGAATCACCAACCAATGTTCAATTAATCAATGCCTCTAAAATTTCTGGTCGAAATTCGAAAGGATTAGGCATAGGCATCTTTAATGGCTTAACAAATGACACTTACGCCTTAATAGAAGACACAATGACTGGAAACAGCAGAAATGAATTGATTGAACCCATGAGTAATTACAATGTATTGGTATTAGATAAAGTTCTTAAAAACAATTCCTTCATAACCTTCACAAATACAAATGTTAGAAGAGAGGGGCAGAAAAATGACGCCAATGTCGAGAAGCTTCAGATCCAAATAGGAACCAAAGAAAATTCGTACCGTTTATATGGAGATATTGCTTTTAGTCATACATACGATTTGGAATCGAGATCTGATGGCTTTGCCTCTCAGTTATTCATTGAAAAATCTAGCGGAAATTTTAGATTTCTGACAGAGCAGAGTATCGAAAGTAAATCATTTAATATTAATGACTTAGGATTTAATTACAACAATAATGAATTAAATCATTCCGTTGAATTATCCTATAATATCTTCACTCCAATTGGAAAATTACGGAAAGCTAAATTTGAATTTGGTCTATCAAATAATATGCTATGTCAACCTAATTTATTCACTAGTAGAATTATTTATTCAGCATTTCGTTTACACAACACTAACTTCTTCTCTTCCGGAATTAATTTTGAACACAGCATAGGTAAATCGTATGACTATTTTGAGGCTCGAACAAATGATCTGGAAAATGTGTTTAGTTATGGACCATCGCTTGATTTATATTGGTGGAATTCTTCAGACTATAGGAAAAGATTTGCGGGAGATTTAGGATTTGGATATGAGGCAAATGAACAATTTAGTTCTAAAGCTTATCAAATTAGATGGTCTCCAAGATTTCGTGTAAACAACCACATGTTTATGACCTATGTTATATCTTACAAAAACGAATTGAATAACGTGGGTCGCGCATTTGATTCAAACTACAATAATCTTGAAGATAATCAAGAAAATATACTCTTTAGTAAGAGAGATCGAAGAACAATTACCAATGTTTTTAAAGCTTCCTATGTCATTAATAATAAAATTTCCTTTAACTTAAAACTTCGGCACTATTGGTCAACATTAACGCATAAAAATTTCTTTGGGCTTGATAATGGAAATCTAACATACAACGATTTCTCAGTTAATGACACAGATGGAAACCCTCAATACGATATAAATTACAATACTTGGAATATTGATCTTAACTGCATTTGGCGTTTTGCTCCTGGAAGTGAGATGAATCTTCAATGGAAAAACTCTATAAGTAGCATAGGAAATAATGCACAATTAAATCCTCAAGAGAATTTCCAACTTCTTTTTGACGAATCTCAAGGAAACAGTCTATCTTTGAGATTAGTCTATTTCTTAGATTATCAATATTTGAAACGATTAAAGCCTAGAGATAATTTAAAATGATTACTGCTGAAAACATCCATAAAAGCTTCGGGAATTTAGAAGTGCTAAGAGGAGTATCGCTCTCAATTAAAAAAGGAGAAATAGTCAGTATAATTGGAACTTCTGGTGCCGGAAAAACAACGCTTTTACAAATTTTGGGCACCTTAAGTAAATCAGACTCAGGAATCATAAAAATTAACAACAGAAAAATTGACTCTTTAACAGATGAAAAACTTTCAGAGTTTAGAAACTGTGAAATCGGATTCATCTTTCAATCCAATCATTTACTCCCAGAATTTACCGCTCTCGAAAATGTTTGTATTCCGGCATGGATAAAAAAAGATTCAAAAAAAATTACAGAGGAAAGAGCCATTGATATTCTTTCTAATTTAGGTCTTTCAGAAAGGCTCCACCACAAACCTATGGAACTCTCCGGGGGCGAACTGCAGAGAGTTGCTGTAGCAAGAGCCTTAATCAATAAGCCATCAGTTATCTTTGCGGACGAACCCTCTGGAAACCTTGATACCGATTCCTCAAGAAACCTTCACAAATTATTCTTTAAACTACGAGATATATACGGGCAAACTTTTGTCATTGTCACACATAACAGAGAACTAGCGGAAATGAGCGATAGAATGATCGAAATGAAAGACGGCAAAATTTTTTAAATAATGAATTCTCATTTGAATGAATAAAAATCAATTAAAAGAGTTTTTAGACGAAAAAGTATATCTCTATAATCGCCCTGAATTTATTAACAATGACCCGGTAGCTATCCCCCATGAATTTAACCAAAAAGAAGATATAGAAATATCAGCTTTCTTTACTGCAACCATTGCCTGGGGAAGAAGACCATTGATTTTAAAAAATGCCAAAAGAATCATGGCTCTTCTTGATAACTGTCCATATGACTTTATTCTTCATGCAAGTAAAAATGAAGTCATTAAAAGTTCTAACTTCTGCCATAGAACTTTTAATGGTTCTGATCTTCAAACATTTATTTACTGCCTCAGAAATATTTACCAAAATCACCAAGGTCTTGAAGCTTGTTTTTACACTAGGAATAAAGATATGAGCCAGAGTATTTCAGATTTTAAAAAAATCTTTTTCGAAATTAAGCATCCAAAAAGAACTGAAAAACACATTTCAGACCCGATGAGAGGTTCTGCATCAAAAAGACTAATGATGTTTTTAAGATGGATGGTTCGAACCAACAATCAAAATATAGATTTTGAGATATGGAAAACTCTAGATCCTAGACAACTATCCTGTCCTTTAGATGTTCACACAGGAAATGTTGGGCGAAAATTGGGATTGATTACAAGGAAGGCTAATGATTGGAAAACAGTAAAAGAATTAGACAACAATTTAAGATTATTTTGCCCTGAAGACCCTGCAAAATACGATTTCGCATTATTTGGCTTGGGTGTTTATGAAAACTTTTAGACTCAATACTTTCAAATTTTTGAAAAAGCTTTAACTTTGGCTTTTGATGAAATTACTGGAACCATACTTCCTTTTCGCTTTTTTGGCTCTAGCCATACCGATTATCATTCATTTATTTTCCCTTCAGAGACATAAAACTATATACTTCAGTAACGTTTCAGTACTTAAAGATTTAGAGCAGAAAAAAAACTTTATTAAATCGATAAAAAAGATCATTTTACTCCTCACGAGACTATTCCTGTTATCCGTTATCATATTGGCTTTTTCTGAACCTTATTTTATTGAAAAAAATTCAACTATTACCGAGAAAAAGATTGTTGGTATTTACCTTGACAATTCATTTAGCATGAATCGCGATAATGAAAAAGGTATTTTGATTGAACAAGCAAAAAACAAAGCAAGAAATATTCTAAATGCCCATGAAGATTCTGAGGCATTTATTTTTATTAGTAATGAACTTGATGGAAAACATCAAAGAATTCTAGATTATAACGAATGTTCAAGAGCGATTGATCAGACTTCAGTAAAAGCTAATGTATTAAATCTAAAAACTTTGATCAATCGATGGAATTCTTTAAAACAAAATCATAGAAATTACAAATCAGACTTATACTTAATCAGCGACTTTCAAAAAGCTAGTTTTCCCGAGAAAGAATTTAATACTGAAAGTACCTATTCAATTCATCTATTACCACTTAATTCATATCCTCAAACTAATATCTCTATTGACACATGTTATTTAGAGTCGCCAAATCACAATTTGGGAGGTCAAGAATGGTTGTATTTTAAAGCCTCAAATCACGGCAACAAAGACGTTCAAAATCTCAGTGTTAAGTTATTTGTAAATGGAAAACAAAAAGCACTTTCAAGCATATCTATTCCATCTAATTCAGAAATTTTCTCTAAAATAGGTTACAAAAATTCTAAAATTGGGAACAACACCGCATATTTAGAAATTAATGATGGAACTCTGGCATTTGACAATTTAATCTACTTCAATTATAATGTAGTTGAATCAATTAATGTTTTTTCCATTTATGAGAACCAAGGAAATAATTCTTTAAAAAAGGTGTTTCAAGATGAAATATTTGATTTTAGTTCCTCGGACATAAATAACTTAAATTTATCTAAATTCTCTAAACAAAATTTAATTATTCTAAACGAGTTAAATTCTCCCTCTTCAGGCTTAATAGATGCTTTAAAAACCTTTACCAAAAATGGAGGAAATACACTCATTATACCAGGAGACGTAATTGATTTACCTAGTTATGATCTATTATCTGAATCATTAAATTTCACAAAGCTCAAAAAATTAAAAAGAAAACAAGTTCAGGTGTCTGAAATTAACAAAAATCACTTCATATTTGATGATGTGTTTGAAAAACAAAATAAACCCTTCGAGCTACCCAATGTAGCATTATATTATGAGCTTCAAGATACATATTTTGAGTCTGAGCTACCAATCATGACCTTAAATAGTAAGGAAGCATTTATTAATTCCTATTCTTTAGGTTTTGGAACTTGTTATTTGATGTGTGCTCCTTTAAATGAAAAGTCTAGTAACCTTGAAAAACATACACTATTCCTTCCTCTTCTTTATAATATGGCTCTCAGGAATCCCAAATCTGAGAACATCTACTATACACTAGGACAAGAAAGATTTATAAAAATAAAGAATTATGCAAGTTCTAATGCTTGGAAATTGAGTAAAGAAGGCTACATAGATCTTCAACCAGAATTCAGACGTATAAACGAACAAATACATATTAAAGTCAGTCATTTAGTTCAAGAAGACGGACTATACTCTTTAAGTAATCAAATAGATCAGAAGACAATCTCCTTTAACTATGACAGAAAGGAAAGTAATGGAAAGTTTTGGACAAAAGAGGACCTGTATGCGCTTGGAGAAACCAATAAAGACTTTAAAATATGGGAAGAGAATGGACTAGACTTAGAGAGATCTTTATCTAAAGATCAGAAGGGAACTCCTTTTTGGCATATGCTTATTATATCTTCTCTAATATTAATGATTCTAGAAAGCTTGCTAATTAAAAATTGGAGCAAAAAACAAAAAATCACCCTATAAAATGAATATAAACAGAACAAAAATTCTTATAAAGAATGCAAGAATAATTGATCCTAGTTCCTCCCACCATTTAAATAAAAAAGATATACTAATTAATAATTTAGGGCAAATTGAAAATATTTCCGAAAATATTAAATCTATTGATGCAAAAGTGATCAACTATGATAATCTTCATATTTCCAAAGGATGGACAGACATAAACGCTCGATTTGGTGAACCTGGTATGGAGCACAAAGAAGATTTAACAAGTGGACTAAATGCTGCTGCCCAAGGAGGGTTTACTAATGTAGCACTAATGCCATCCACAGAACCATGCATACAAAGTAAATTAGAGGTCAAATTCCTAATTAACGAAACATCTAAACACCTTGTAAATATTCATCCCGTTGGAGCTTTAACAAAAAATAGAAAAGGTGATCAAATGACTGAGATGTTTGATATGCATCGGGCTGGAGCAATTGCATTTGGAGATGACAAAAAATCTATTTCAAATGCCAATCTAATGAAAACAGCTCTACTCTATCACAAGACCTTTACTGGCTTAATGATGAGTTATTCCTGTGAAGAAAAAATCTCAATCAATGGACAAATAAATGAGGGTATTACAAGTACAAGATTAGGACTAAATGGTATCCCCTCTTTATCCGAAGAAATTCAATTAGCAAGAGATCTTCTGTTATGTGAATATACTCAAGGTCGAATTCACTTCTCAACATTGTCCTCTAAAAAATCTTTTGATCTCATTCGAAAAGCAAAAGAAAAAGGACTTAATATAAGTTGTGATGTTAGCTCAATTCATACTCTTCTTGACGACAGCAAAATAGATAGTTTTAATAGCAATTTAAAAATATTACCCCCACTTCGAACTCATGTAGATATTAGAGCGATTAAAATGGCACTAAAAGATGGGACTATCGATGCAATAAGTTCAAACCACAATCCACAAAACATAGAAAACAAAAAATGTGAATTTAATTTAGCAGCCTTTGGAATGATTAATCTTGAGACCTCATTTGCTGCAGCCAATACGGCACTTAACAAGGTTATAAGTTTGGTAGATCTCATAGAAAAATTCACTAGTCAACCCCAAAAGATTTTAGGACTTTATCAAACATCTATTGAAGTTGGAACTGAAGCAGACATCACATTATTTGATCCCTCAAAAAAATGGGTATATAAAGCTAAAAATATTGTTTCTAAATCTAAAAATAGCGGTCTCATCAATGAGGAACTATTCGGAAAACCTCTTGCTGTGATGAACCAAAATAGAATTCATCATTGTTAAAAGTGTTGTTTTAATAATCGTTTCTATGAAAAATAGAAAGAAAGCACACTCTATAGATGCTCCCTTTTGGCTGAAAAAATCCTTGCAATTATTAAAATTCTTATCTCCTCGGATAAGTTCAAGAATTGCCACATATTTATTTTTCACGCCTTTGCGATTTAAAATGCCAAAAAAAGAAATTATCTTCGATAAAGAAGTTTCTTTTTCTAGTCGAATAACTTATAATAAAAAATCTATTCAGTTATACGAATGGGGTCATTCAGAAAAAGCGGTATTAATAGTGCATGGTTGGCAAGGAAGAGCAACACAATTAGCCCACCTTATCCCTAGACTTCTCCAAGGCGGATATAAAGTAGTTGGCTTTGATGCACCAGGTCATGGTAAATCTTCCGGTTTTCAAACAAATATTATTGAATTTACTGAGCTAATTATAAAAATGAAAAAATTATACCCAGAAATACAAGCTATTATCGGACATTCTATTGGAGCAAACGCATGTGTATATGCTATATCTAAAGGATTAAATATTAATAAATGTATTCTCATCGCTCCTCCTATAAGCATCAATTGGATTTTAAAATCCTATTGTACCCGCGTTGGTCTGGATGAAAAAGTTGAAAAACTAATGAGTGAATTTATTGAGAAAAAATTTAATATTATACTAAACACATTTAGTATTATTCAACTTCTAAAAACAGTGAAATGCAATGGACTCATTGTTCACTGCGTGGACGACAAAGATGTACCTTGGAACAGTTCAATAAAAATTCATAAGTATTGGAAACAAAGTAAAATGATGTCCACTAAAGGATTAGGTCACCGAAGAATCCTTAAAAACAAAAAAGTTGCTAATACCATATACAAATTTATTGAAGCTACATAAAGAAATTATTTTTGGAATTAGCTAGTATTTTAGTGAGTTTATTGCAATGAATTTTTAATTTGGATCGTAATAAAAATCTGTAGGTGAGTTTAATTTTATTTGATATCCTTTTCCGGCAAACAGGTTCCCAATACCATTAAAGTTCCACTCTGGTAAATATGCATTACCAGTGTGGTCTTTCACAATTACTAACTCAGACATGATGGACTCAAATGCTATAACACAATCTTGAGGAGATATTCTTAAATAGCCAATTAAATTCCACCCAGAATCAAGATATATTGGATTAATTTGAGGATAAATATAGTTGCCAGTTAGATTCATTTGAATCTCTTGATTTACCTTAATTTGATATGCCTGACCAATAGACAAATCTCCAATTCCGTTATAACTCCACTCGGGAAGGTATGCCATTCCCTCAAAATCTTTAACGATAACTACAAAATCTTCAATAGGAGTAATAAATGAAGACATATCCATGTCACCAAGAACTAAATAGCTAGAAAAAATATTCCACCCCGATAAAAAAGCTAGGAATTGAGAATTTATTGGAAGATATGAATGCAGAGATTGTATTGCAGATATTCCATTTGAAACAAAATCACCATGATTTGGCATCTCAGGGTCATAGGTCACACTGCAATCATAAATTTGATTAGAAGTATGTTCCCAAGCTTTGAATATAAAATTCTCACCATCAATTAAACCATCAACCTCTTCAGTAGTAAAATCATCACCTTGGGCTGCAATTGAGTTTGTTTGACCATCCCAAATAATATATCCGCAACATCGCTGCACATTGTTCTGATCATAATAAAATACACCTAAAACATCATAAATAGAAATAGGGTTTTGCTCTAGATTAACAACAATATTATTAGGAATTACAATTGTGTGATTAGAACCAGTTAAAGTGAAATTAAATATTTCAGGTACATCTAAATAAACACAAGAACCATCATCTTCATTTGCTTGCCCATTAAAGTTAATTGCATCTGAATCCATACATCCTAAATACAAACATAATCCCGAATCTATAGTAGCTATAGGATTAAAATTTGCTGCTAAGGAATCCGTGCAACCCATAAAATAACAACTACCGTTGCTTTCATTAGCATTAGAATTATAATTTTCTGCTTCTGAATTAGTACAACCAAGTACTGTACATCCAGAAACTACAAACTGCTCAATATTTCCAGAACCTGATGGATTTGCCATATTTGCAATTACGTTTTGATCACATTCTAAAACAGTATAACCTCCGCCATTCCACCCATCTCCATATGAATCAATGGACTGAAAAGAGTAATTACCTGGAGGAATACACACTGAAATATTATAGCTACTGTTGTTAGAATAAGTTCCACCTCCTCCAGCAACTCCTTCTCCTAAAGAATCTAATATTATCCAAGAAATTTCAGTTGCATATGAACCAGTTCCTATAGTAACTTGGATTAAGTCATGAATACATTGAGATTCAGACAGAACTCCTGTAGCTAAAAGGTTTTCATGTTGCCAAAGGTTCACTCTTCCTCCTAAAGAGGAATGAAGCGAGGCATGAACTCTTGATCTCTGTCCCTCGGTAAACATATTAGTACAATCAGTATAATCCATGTAATTTTGAATATTATCAAGACTCCCGCAAGTATATTGATTGGTATTGCAGCCATATAGAGTACCTTGGGTATTTGGAGTATCAGAAACACTATCATCTATATCGCAATTGGATACAGAACCAGGGTCATTTGAATCGCCCCAAGTGTGGGCCAGATTAAGATAATGTCCAACTTCATGTGTTAGTGTGGTAGAAGAAAAATTGGCACTACTCGAGGTGCCTATGGTACCAAACTGACTATTTCTGC
>TARA_Y100000385_G_scaffold138937_2_pt1 | contig 22764 bp, 20 predicted proteins | sample TARA_Y100000385 | Tara Oceans TARA_Y100000385 (sample SAMEA2620980) | marine metagenome | biome: marine biome (ENVO:00000447); feature: surface water layer (ENVO:00002042); material: "saline water (ENVO:00002010), including plankton (ENVO:xxxxxxxx)" | depth 5 m
TGGCCACTAGCTCAAAAAAATCTTGAAAAGATAATTGGTGTACATCCAACACTCGCTGCAAAGATTTCAGTGTAAAGTTACTGCCCGTTTCCATACGGCCGTATTGGGTCTTGTTCATATCATGCATCCAAGCGAAATCGACATAGCTAGAAAACCCAGCTTCTATACGCAATACACGCAATTGCCTACCAATATGTGCAAATTGTTTTCCCATGCTTATCTAAGTTGCCTAAAATCTTAAATAGCAGATCCTTATACAACCGCATATATGCGGTTTTAAGAACAAAAAATAATTTGTTTTTTCGTAAACGATAAGCACAATTGCTTATGCTTATTTAAATAAATTTATTAATTTTAAGCCAATTAAATCATGAAAAATTTACTGTACAGAACATTTGTCCTCGCCTTAGTAGGCATAGCATTTACTTTCTCAAGCTGTGAGAAGAGTGACATAGTCACTGAAAACACTTCTTTTAAATTTGAAAATAATTCACAAAAAAAATCTAGAATAAACACACCTAACTTCTTAGGTTTATTTTACAAACTTAATCCAAAAGAAATAGGTGAAAAACATAATGAGTTTTTAGCTCTAATTCATAAGGGAGAGGAAACACAACAACAACAGGATATTAATTATGAAAGGTAATTTTCGATTTTTAATTCTAATTTTAGCTATGTATGGCATTACTTGGTTAACTAATTTAATAATGAGTTTCAGATTATTTTTTTCCGAAAATGAAACCATGACAGCATTACAATACAAAGAGATGCTAAAGCACGATGCTATTCTATCTTTTGGATTAACTATAATTGTCATCGCTGTTTTGTGGAAAGGATTAAAAAAGACCTTTGAAAGACTGAAAAATAACTAATAAAAGAGCCTAAGGTGGTAGTCGTGGCTGGGGTAGCTTCTTGGATCAACTTTAAGTGCTGCTTATGCATCAGCTATTGAAGCCGCTGATCAGCATTTCGGATGGGGAGGACCAAGTGGATGTATTAATTAAAAATATCTAAATATGAACATCTTATTTTTTTTACGTGTTTTTGTGCTGTTTTATATTATTAGCATAAGCATAAATTATGTTGTGGGAGATGAAATTGAATATATAAAAACCCTTATTATATCCTTTCTATTTTCACTGTCATTCAGTATAGTAATGTATTGGTGGAAGAAAAAGAAAAACTAAAAAAGAGCCTAAAGGCTCTTTTTTTATGTCTGCTGATGGATTTTCTTAGCTACACACTCCTAATTAGCAAAGCTAATCTATCCCCTCTCAAGAGGGTGGTGTGGTAAGTGCTCCCCTCTTGAGAGGGGATAAAGGGGTGTGTTATGCTGTAGTAGCTACTTTCTTGACGCCTACTATTTGCTTTACGGAATCGACAATAGCTTGTTTGTCGTAGTTGCACTCGCGCCATAGTTCGGCTTGAGTACCGTGCTCAATATACTTATCAGGTATACCTAAACGCTTGATTTGGGCTTGATAATTGTGGTCGGCCATAAATTCTACAACAGCACTACCAAAACCACCTTGTACACAACCATCTTCAACAGTAATCACCTTACTATGCTTCTTAAAGATCTGATGCAATAGCTTTTCGTCTAGAGGTTTTACAAAGCGCATATCGTAGTGGGCAATGCAATAAGTATCTAACTCTTGCATAGCTTCCGTAGCGAAATTACCCACATGACCAATAGTCAATATAGCTACATCGTTACCGTCTGATAGTTGTCGTCCTTGTCCTACTGGTATTTCTTCAAAGGGGGTTTGCCAATCTACCATAACGCCTTTTCCTCTAGGATAACGGATAGAAAAAGGCCCTTTGTTAGGCAATTGCGCTGTGTACATCAGGTTGCGCAACTCTTGCTCATTCATAGGTGCAGAAACAATCATATTAGGAATGCATCTGAAATATGCCATATCATAAACACCGTGGTGAGTAGGGCCATCAGCACCTACTAAACCACCCCTGTCTAGACAAAATACTACATTCAAATTTTGAATGGCAACATCGTGTACTACTTGATCGTATGCACGTTGCATAAAGGAGGAATATATATTGCAAAAAGGCACCATTCCTTGTGTAGCTAAACCTGCCGAAAAGGTTACGGCATGTTGCTCTGCAATACCCACATCAAAGGCTCTGTCTGGCATCTCATTCATCATCATACCTAAGGAACAACCTGTAGGCATGGCTGGGGTAACCCCCATTATCTTATCGTTTTCTTTAGCCAACTCAATAATGGTCTCTCCAAATACGTCTTGGTATTTTGGGGGTTGCGGACTAGTAGAAGTGCTTTTGATTATTTCACCTGTATTTTTGTCAAATAATCCAGGGGCATGCCATTTGGTAGGACTGCCCTTTTCTGCTGGTTCATAACCTTTTCCTTTTTTGGTAAGGCAGTGTAATATCTTAGGTCCTGGAATGTCTTTTAAGTCGTTCAACACCTTAGAGAGGTGTACTACATCGTGACCATCCACAGGGCCGAAATATCTGAAATTTAGAGACTCGAAATAATTGCTTTGCTTAAGAAGTGCCGATTTCATAGCATTCTCTAGCTTAGAAGCAATTGCTTGAGCGTTAGGTCCAAATTTGCTGATTTTACCTAACAATTTCCAAACGTCATCTTTTACTTTATTATAAGTGTGAGATGTGGCAATATCGGTAAGGTATTCTTTTAATGCCCCTACATTGGGGTCAATGGACATGCAGTTGTCGTTAAGAATAACAAGTAAGTTAGAGTTTTCTATTCCTGCGTGATTAAGCCCTTCAAATGCCAATCCAGCCGTCATAGAGCCATCACCAATAACCGCAATGTGTTGTTTGTCTTTTTCTCCTTTGTAGGTTGAGGCTACCGCCATACCTAAAGCTCCCGAAATAGAGGTAGAGGAGTGTCCTACACCAAAAGTATCGTATTCGCTTTCCGAACGCTTAGGAAAACCACTAATACCCTTGTAAATTCTGTTGGTATGAAAACGATCTTTCCTTCCAGTAAGGATTTTGTGTCCATAGGCTTGATGTCCTACATCCCAAACTAATTGGTCGTAAGGTGTATTGAAAATATAATGTAATGCTACTGTAAGTTCTACAACACCTAAACTAGCGCCAAAATGTCCTCCTTTGGTGGATACAACATCAACAATAAACTGTCTCAATTCGTCACATACTTGTGGCAAGTCATTAGAATTGAGCTTCTTGAGGTCTTGTGGTATATTAATATTATCTAGTAAAGACAAACCTTATAATTTAGGGTACAAATATACACATTTTCACATCGACAAACGACTAGAGAGTCCAATGTCACCAAATAACAAGAATAATTAGCGTGTTCCGACTATCTTATTTTTTAGCTTATCGACCAATAAATACATAACAGGTACTATAACTAGAGTTAAAAATGTTGCAAAGGTCAATCCAAAAATAACTGTCCATGCCATTGGTCCCCAGAATAATGCGTTATCTCCTCCAAAGAAAATTTGAGGGTTAAACTCCGTTAATAAAGTGGTGAAATTGATGTTCATTCCTGTTGCTAGAGGCAAAAGACCTAATACGGTTGTGATAGCTGTCAGTAATACCGGCCTTAGACGTTTTTGACCCGCTTCTTTGATACATTCAATTGCTGATTTAGCGTCCAGTGTAGCGTTTTCTTCCAAGCCCAAATCTTCTCTTTTACGACTCTTCAATAAGTCAATGTAATCTATCAATACTATGGCATTATTAACGACTATACCTGCTAGTGAAACGATACCTATACCTGTCATGATAATCACAAAGTCCATATTGAAAATGGCCAATCCTAAGAATACGCCTATGGTACTGAATAGCACCGTCATAATAATAATTATGGGCTTAAAAGCTGAGTTAAACTGTGAAACCAAAATAAGAGTAATTAATGCTACCGCTATCATTAAGGCTTTGGATAAAAAGTCTTGCGATTGCTGTTGCTCTTGCTGCTTTCCAGTAAACTGCAAGTCGTAACTTTCAGGCATTGGATAGTCTGCTAATAATTTCTTCAACTGATCGTTAATAGCGTTCTCGTTGTAGCCTTCAATCACATTAGAATAAATAGTCACTTGACGTTTCATATCCTTTCTATTGACCGATCCGTAGGTATTGTTGTAGGTGTAGTCCGCAACCGAGGAAACGGGGATTTGCATTATTCTACCGTTCGATTGACTTCTAAATGTAATGCGCTGGTTCATCAAGGAAGACACGTTGTACCTGTATTTGTCAGCTAGTCTTATCGTTATAGGGTATTCGTCTTCTCCGTCTTTGAACTTAGAGACTTCCTTACCAAAAAGAGCTGTTCTTATGGTTGAACCTACTTGAGCAGTAGATATTCCCAAACGGCGAGCCATATCACGGTCAATGTTCACCAGCATTTCAGCTTTGTTCATTTCTAAATCCACTTTTAGGCCTTCGATACCAGCTATTTTCTCATTCTCAATAATTTGTTGTATTTCTTCAGAAATCAATAGCAATTGATCAAAGTTATCGCCAGATATTTCCATATTGATAGGGCGACCCATAGGTGGTCCATCTCTATTTTTATCCACGCTAATATCTACACCGGGAATACCGACCAAAGAAGCCGATAGTTCTTTCATTACATCACCAGTAATGACACCATCTCTATATTTAAACTCCACAAAATTAATGGTTATCCTCGCTTTGTTCGGGGTATTTCCTGTTGCACCTCCCATTTCATTGGGGTCAGAAGTTCCTGCTCCAACATTAGTCAATACCGAAGAAACAGCATGCTCGTATGGCTCCAAAACATCGATCACTCTTTCTTCCACAATTCGTGCTAAAGAGTCCGTTGCCACCACATCGGTAGCTTCAGGCATCTCCAAAAATACATTGATGTATTTGGGTTCATTGACAGGGAAAAACTCCACATTGGGTTTCATCAGAACAAAAAACACAATAGAAAATATCAATAAGCCAAATGTTCCTGCTAACAATTTTAATGGCTGTCTGCCTTTTAAAGCCCAGTTCAAAATTCTTGAATATCTATTTTCTAAGCGAACCAAAAACTTATCCTGAAAGGTATGTGACATTGGGGTAAAGTAAAGCCCATTGACCAAATTTAATACCGCAAATACTAAGGCTAAAGAGCCCCATATTTTTGCCCCCATTATGTAGAATACCAAAGCCAAGACCGCCGCATATATAGACGTCTTTTTAAGTTTCTTTTTATTGGGTAATGTACGTAAGTCATTTTTTACAAACTGAGAAGCAAAGACAGGGTTTATCACTAAAGCAACAAACAAAGAAGAACCCAAGACTATGATTAGAGTCATCGGTATATACCCCATAAATTCACCCATCAAATCTTCCCAAAATAAGAGTGGGAAAAAGGCTGCTAAAGTAGTGAGCGTAGAAGAAATAATGGCTACAGCTATTTCGCCAACCCCTTGTTTGGCCGCTTCCATTTTACTTAAACCTTCCTTTCTATAAAGACGATCAATATTCTCTATAACAACAATGGCATTATCTACCAACATTCCTAAAGCTAAAATGAGTGCAAATAAAACAACCATATTCATGGTAGTTCCCATACCGCCAAGGATAACAAAGCTGATAAACATAGACAGCGGAATGGCCATACCTACAAATAGAGCGTTGCGTAAGCCTAAGAAAAAGAGTAAGACTAACACTACCAATATAACACCAAAGATGATACTATTTTCTAGGTTGCTCAATTGATCACGAGTTTGTTCGGATTGGTCATTGGTAATAGAAATAGTTAAATTATCTGGCAATACTTTAGTCTGCTTTGAAGTCGCTAACAATGACATGATTTTTTCGGTGGCTACAAGTAAATTTTCACCACTTTTCTTTACCACATTTAAAGAAACAACAGGCTGAGTATCTAGTCGAGCATAACTTTCTCTATCTTCATAACCATCTGTAACTGTTGCGATGTCTTTAAGGTAAACGATATTTCCTTTTTCGTGCTTTACAATAATGTTTGCTATCTCGTCGGCAGACGTAAATTCAGCAGAAGTACGTACCATTCTTCTGGTATCACCAATGAGTACATCTCCACCTGCTATAGAGGTGTTTTCAAAAGCTATAGCATCTTCTATATCTCTAAAGCTAACTTGACTCATCTCCATACGATGCAAGTCCACTTCTACTTTAATTTCTTTATCTAATAAGCCCGTTATTTCAACTTTAGATATCTCAGAAAAAGCTTCTATCTCGTCTTGTAAATATTCAGCATGAATTTTTAACTCATCTAAACTGAAATCTCCCGATAGGTTAATGTTTAAAATAGGGAACTCCGAAAAGTCAATATCCATTACCATAGGGTCCATATCTAGATCTGAAGGCAAATCGCTTTTAGCTTTGTCCACAGCATCTTTGACATCTTGAAGAGCCACTTTTAACTCTACATCGGTATTAAATTCAACGATTACAGATGAATTGTCTTGAACAGAGGTAGATGTTAATTTTTTCAACCCTTTTACCGACTTAATTTCTTTTTCTAAAGGTCGTGTTATAAGGTTTTCAATATCGGCAGGTGAGTTACCTGGATATATGGTTTGCACCATTATCGTTGGCATAACAATATCTGGATACAAAGACTTGGGCATGGAATTGTATGAAAATACCCCAAACAAGGTTAACAGTGCTGTAAGAATAAAAACCGTTGTTTTGTTCTTCAGCGATAGATTAGTAATCTTGAAACTTCTGTTGCTCATCGACCTAATTTTTGATATCTATTGTACTTCCATTTGCTACGCCATCATAGCCTACAACGATGACTTCTTGACCAAAATCTAAACCTGATAAAATGTGTGTTTTATCGTCTTGTGAAAGCCCTGTCTCCACATATTTTTTAACAGCCTTGTTACCCTCAGCAACAAATACAAAAGATCCTCGCATATCTTTTTTGATACATGCCGATGGTAATACCATGGCTTCGTCTTGATTAAAATCTTGCAATTGTACCGATGCTACAGCATTGGGCTTTATAGAGCCTGAATTGTTATTTAGATTTATCTTGACTTTAAACGTTCTGTTTTGAGGGTTAATTACTTGCCCTACAAATGATACTTTTTCTTGGGTATCTATACCTAAAGAATTCAATGAAATATTTACTTTATCTCCTTTTTTGATGATTGCTGAATAACGTTCCGCCACATCTACTTCAACCTGCAATTTCTTGGAGTTGACAATTCGGAATGCGGGCATGGTAGGTGCTGCAAACTCACCTACATTAATAAAGATTTCGTCTAACCTTCCACTAATAGGAGCAACTAATTCTAACTTGTCGAGTTGCGCTTCCATAGCGGCTAACTTTTTCTGTAACGAAACGTACTGGTTTTTGGCTTGTAGGTATTGCATTTCCGAACCGATGCTTTGCTTCCATAAATTATCTTGACGTTCGTAGGTAGTCTTAGCCAATTCTGTTGATTGTCTCAAATCCTCCACTTGATTGGACATAATACTAGCATCCAATTGAATGATCGCTTCACCTTTGTTTACCCAACGCCCTTCTTCAACTAAACGGCTGACAACCATACCACCCATTTCAATACTTACCAAAACATTTTCTTTGGAACTGACTACGCCAGGCTGACTGATATAGTGTGTGAAATTGGCACTTTGTAATTTTTGGGTTTGGACAACTATGCCACCTTCAAAACTGGTGTCTGCTAGAGCAATCTCTTTTTCTAGTGTAGAAATTTGAGATTTCAAATCTCCCATCTGTTGTTTTAGACCTTTAAGAGTTTCTTTCTTTTGATCTAATTCATTGACCTTTTCACCACATCCTATAAGAATAGAAAGGCAGATAACTGATATTATTTTTAGTGTTTTCATTAGTTTCCGACTGAACGATTATAATTAGTTTTTGCAATAAGTAGGTTGTATATAGCTTGGGCATTATCGGCTTGGGCTTGGCTATAGTCAGCCCCCGATTGCGATAATTCCATACTACTGACTAAACCCTCTCTATATTTAGCCATCGTTTTTAAATATATTTTTTTACTTAACTCTAAGTTTTCTGTCTTTTGCTTTTGGGTGTGTAAAGCTGTTAGATAATTGGATAAGGCTACTTTGTGTGCCAAACTCAAAGACTCTGCCACTTGAGCTCGATTATTCTTAGCTTGTTGTAATTTAATTTTAGCTTGTTGAACCTTAGCAACCCTTGAAAATCCATCAAAAATATTCATCGTTGCCTTTAGTCCAATTACTTTGGTTGGATACCAATTGCCCTCATCAAAAAAGTTAAACTCGTCACGAAAAGCATTTTCACTGTAAGATCCAAAGGCAGAAATACTAGGCAAAAACTGAGATTGATAACGTCTTAAATCTAACTTCATTAATCGAGTTTGTGTTTCTGCTAATTGAAGTTCTAAGCGATTTTCAATATTCGGCTCTTGGATTTTTAGGTTTTGATTTTGGCTCAACAATGCTGGCAAACTGTCTGAAAGAACTAGAGTTTCTTCCAAAGGAATACCCAGAATTAGCTTTAAATACAAGTAGGCTACTTCGGTCATCCTATGCATGTTTTCAGATTGAATTTTCATATTAGAAAGCGTTAATGCCATTCTGTCTACGTCTAAATCTTCTACCATGCCCAAATCGTAACGGGCTTGTACTTCATCCAATATCCCCTGATGAATTTCGGCAATGAGCTGAAGGAAATCCTTTCTCTGCTCAGCGACCAACACATTGTAATAAGCTGCTGCTATACTATCTTGTATTTGCTGTTCTGTTAGTTGTAAAGATTTTTGGGAAAGGCTACTGTAGATTTTGGATGCTTTTAAGCCTACAATATAACTTCCATCAAAAAGAAGCTGTGAAGCGGATAAAGTAGCTGTAGAATTATGCTCTGTTCCAAATTGTAATTCGGTATATTGACCTTCTGGAGCTGTTGGCACAAACATGTTGGCAGGGACAACAGTAGTCGGTATTTCCAAAAATTGTTGCCAATTCACTTCGCCATTAATTTTTGGCAAACCCATAGCAATGGTTTCCATCACCTTTTTCTTGGCTAATGAAACATCTAGCTTAGCATTTTTAACGTTTATATTATTCTGCAACCCTAATGTTTGGGCTTCCTGAACAGACAGCTGATGCTGTGCAGATGCACTAAAGGCTACTAGGGTGAATAGTAGTAATAATTTATTCCTCATTGATTATTTTTTCTAAATGTTTTATGCCTTTTGGTGTGGATATTCCTCTGATGTGATAAATTCTATTTTCTGTCAATAATTTTCTAAAATCGTAATGTGTTAATGGAAAAATCTCGTCATTAACCAAAACATCTATTCTGCTAATCATTAGCTTGGCAATAATTTCAACATCTAATTCTTGTCTGTAAAGCCCTTGTTCTATGCCGTTATCTAGGTTGTTCTTCATAATATTGAATAGCACCTTTTGTTTTAACTGCTCAATCAAAGCCCAAGTATTGGGGTAATATCGCTTTAACTCTCCCAACAAATAAGGGTTGGTTTGTTTCATAACTAAAGAACATCCCTCATCAACAGCAAACAACTCATCAATAGCATTATCAAATTGTGAGGCAGAGGTATTTATCATTTCTGCCACATTATTGTTGTGCTTCTGAAAACAATGATGAACCAAGTCTTGTTTATTGTCAAAATGAACATATAAAGTCTTTTTAGAAATCCCTAAATTAGAAGCGACTTCGTCCATATTGACTTGCTTCACACCCTTTTTTAAAAAAAGAGAAAGCGATTGCTGTACTATGTGTTCTTTAACTTCCATTTCGAGCTGCAAATATATATATTAAAAAACTAAAGAAACGTTTTTTATTGCTTTTTGTTTCCTAAGTTTAATTATCTTCTTAAAAAGGCGTCTAAGTTTTAAGATTTAATATCTTTGTTGCAAGAATTTATACGATGAAACATACAAAAGTTAAAACGCTATTACTAGCTGATGCCATAAATGAAACCGTTTGCGTTAAAGGATGGGTGAGAACTAAAAGAGGGAGTAAAAATGTATCTTTTATTGCCATTAATGATGGCTCAACCATTCATAATATACAAGCTGTTGCCGAAAGCGATTCTTTTGACGATAACCTTTTGAAGCAGATAACAACTGGAGCTTGCGTGTCTATTGTGGGTACGTTAGTCGAGTCTCAAGGTAGTGGCCAGAAAGTAGAAATCGCCGCTCAAGAGATTGACGTGTTGGGTGAGGCAGATGCAGACTTATACCCCTTACAACCCAAAAAACACAGTTTAGAATTTTTGAGAGAAAAAGCTCACTTACGCTTTAGAACCAATACTTTCAGTGCTGTTTTTAGAGTTCGCCATGCCCTTTCTTTTGCTATCCATCAATTTTTTAACGACAAAGGTTTTGTGAATTTGCACACGCCTATTATCACTGGTGCAGATGCTGAAGGTGCTGGAGAAATGTTTCAAGTCAGTAGTCTAGATTGGAATAACTTACCCAAAGATGATGCTGGTAATGTAGATGAATCTCAAGATTTTTTCGGTAAAAAAACAAACCTTACCGTTTCAGGTCAGCTAGAGGCTGAGTTAGGTGCTTTAGCACTTGGTCAAGTGTACACCTTTGGACCGACTTTTAGAGCTGAAAATTCTAATACCTCAAGGCACTTGTCTGAGTTTTGGATGATAGAGCCAGAGGTAGCTTTTGCCGACCTCAACGATAATATGGATTTGGCAGAAGACTTTTTAAAGTATTGCATTCAATACGTTTTGGATAAGTGTGCAGATGATATTGCCTTTTTGGATAAGCGTTTAGCAGACGAAGAGAAAAACCTACCCAAAGAGCAAAAATCAGAAATGGGGCTTACAGAACGCCTAAAGTTTGTGGTCGAAAATGATTTCGAGCGACTGACCTATACTGAAGCCATTGCTATTTTACGCAATTCAAAGCCCAATAAAAAGAAAAAGTTTCAGTACCTCATCGAAGGCTTTGGTGCTGACTTACAATCTGAACACGAGCGCTATTTGGTAGAAAAAAAGTTTAAAAAACCCGTTATACTAACGGATTATCCTAAAGGCATTAAGGCGTTCTATATGCGTATGAATGAAGACGGAGAAACGGTAAGAGCAATGGACATTCTCTTTCCAGGAATTGGCGAAATCGTTGGCGGCTCTCAAAGAGAAGAACGAATGGATATCCTCAAGTCTAGAATGGAAGAAATGGACGTAGACCAAGAAGAGTTGTGGTGGTACTTAGAAACCCGACAATTTGGTAGCTGTCAACACAGTGGCTTTGGCTTAGGCTTCGAAAGATTGATCATGTTTGTTACGGGCATGAAAAACGTCAGAGATGTTATTCCATTCCCACGCTACCCTCAAAATGCTGAATTTTAATAGATGCAAAAACAAAGACTAAAACAAGAGATAGGTCTTAACCTTAGTCCACAGCAAATACAATTTATGAGTTTGCTACAGATACCTCTTTTGTCTTTGGAGAAACGCATAGAAGAAGAGCTGGAAAGTAACCCAGCCTTAGAAGAGGCTCCAGCCCAAAACGATAAAGAAGAAAACAACAGCGATCCTTGGGAAAGCAACACTAATTACTCAAACAATTCAAGAGAAGAAAAGCAAACTGTAGTCGCTAGGGAAAGAGAGTTGAGTTTACAGGAGTTTTTACTCCAACAACTTCCTATGCATAGTCTGAAGGAAGAAGAAAAATTATTAGCTGAATTTATTATTGGCTGCCTAGATGATAACGGTTTTTTAAGCCGTTCTCTATTTTCAATAACCGATGACATATTATTTAAACTCAATATTAACGTTAGCGAAACACAGTTATATCCACTATTAAAAATTGTTCAGAAGTTAGACCCAGTGGGCGTCGGCGCAAGGGATTTAAAAGAATGTTTACTCTTACAATTAGAAAGTAAACCAGCCAGTGATACTATCAATTTAGCAAAGGCTATTTTGACTAAACAATACACTGCTTTTACCAACAAAAACTACGAGAAACTCATCAAAGAATTCGAAGTTGACGACAATCAACTTAAAGAAGCGTATAAAGAGGTTGAGCAATTGAACCCTAAGCCAGGAGCTAGTTTTACGAATACTCAAGAGGGAAACTCATACATCACGCCAGACTTCATTCTTGAAGAAGAAAACGATGAATTAAGTGCTGCCTTAAGCAATAGTAAAAGTAAAAAACTTAGAAGTAGTCAATACTATAAAAAAATGCTACACGACTTAGAGCAAGGTAAAGGCGATAAAGATGCTATTCTTTTCCTTAAGGAAAAAATAGAAGGTGCCGAATGGTTTGCTAATGCACTAATACAGCGGGAACAAACCTTGCTAAAAACGATGAACTGCATACTTAGTATTCAAGAAGCCTTTTTTAAAACAGGTGACAACAAGTTACTCAAGCCTATGAAACTGATGGATATCTCAGAAAAAATAGATTTGAATATCTCTACCATATCGAGAGTCACGAACAGTAAATACATAGAAACGCCTTACGGCACCTTTTTACTGAAAGAATTTTTCTCAGACGCTTACAGCAAAGAAGATGGTACCGTTATTTCTAATAAAGTGATAAAAAGTCATTTAGAAGACATCTTAGAAAATGAAGACAAAAAGAAACCTTATTCGGACGAAGAATTATCTGAAAAATTAGACGAAATTGGTTTTCATATAGCCCGAAGAACCGTAGCCAAATACCGTGATCAGCTAGGTGTTGCAGTGGCCAGACTAAGGAGGGAGTTATGATGCGATTGGCACAATTTATTTCCGTACTAGGGCATCCCTTATTTATGCCTGCCTATGCTTTTGGATTACTTATCTATACCAATCCCTATATCAACATGATGATGCCAGACGTTAGTAAGCAATTTGCATTGGGCATCTTAATTGTCTTTACTATACTACTACCCATACTGACGGCAATAGTATTCAAAATGTTTGGGCTCATTGGTAGTATTTTTATGAAAACCGCCGAAGAGAGAAGATGGCCTTTTTTACTCACCTTAGTATGGTATTATATGGGCTTTCAATTGATGACAAAAATCTATCTGCCTCAAAGCTTTCTACTGCTTATGGTAGGTGCCATTAGTGCTATTGGCATCTCCCTAATCATTACAACTCGCTGGAAAATAAGCATTCACATGCTGGGCATTGGTGGTGTAATTGGTGCTATAATCGGTATTTCTCAACGCTTTCAATTTGATCATAGTTTATTGCTAATGGGTTTAATTCTTTTTGCTGGACTGATTGGCTTTGCTAGGCTAAAAACAAACTCCCATAACTACCGTCAGGTATATGCTGGTTTTATTCTGGGTGTAGCTATTGAGTGGATGGCTGTTTTGTATTTTTGATAGTTAGCCCTTGTCATCTTCTTTATACTCATAGGTATAATCTAGACTTTCCTCATCTTCTATCAGTTCGTCTATTTCGTACTGATAGATTTGCTTTGGCGGTCCATTATCTTTGAACCAATAAGCTAAAATAAGTCCTGCTAAAGCGCCTGCCAAATGCCCCTCCCATGAGATATGCTTTTTCATAGGAAAGATGCCCCATACCATACCACCATACAGAAATACGACAAACATAGATATGGCCATTAGTTTGGTATGTTTTCTAATAAACCCACTGAAAAATAAAAAAGACGCTAAAGCATATAAAAGCCCACTAGCACCAATATGGAAACTAGGGCGGCCTATAGCCCATAGCCATAAACCACTCATGAGCCAAGACCATAGAAAAACTTCTTTTGCTATTCCTTTATAGAAAAAACCTAGAGTAGCCGTCAAAACAAATAGAGGTAAAGCATTATTTGTTAAATGCTTCCAATCACTATGGATAAAAGGAGAAAATAATATGCCCTGTAAGCCTTCAAAAGTTCTCGGTAAGACCCCGTGTTTAACAAAGCGTATTCCATTAGAGTATTCTATCCATTCGACAGCAAAAAGCACTAAAATGAATAATGCGGGTAATACAAATATGGAATACTTTCTTTTAGTTGACATATTAGAATTTATAGTCTATTCCTACTCCTAAGATATGCAATTGTTTGGGGTTGTTGGTATTAAAAGATTGCTGCAATCTATAATAGGCACTTGCATCTAATGGTTTTGATAATGGATAAGATGCTCCAAGAGTATATCTCCATTTCTTAAACTCTGCTTCTTTGAAAAATAACTCAAAGGCTGTGTAGGGTTCCAAAGGTGTTTTTCGGACGTTATATGACAAAGACACCTTATCTCTTAAAGTAAAGTTTTCTTCTTGATACTGATAACGTAGCCTATTTTTTAGCAACCAACGTTTTTGTTTTTTTCTATAATTTATATCGGTATAAAAACGATGGCTGGAAGAGCTATTTTGAGATAAATCAAAATCATTGATAAATCGATAGCCTAAGGCTACAGACCATCTTTTTTTCAAATCGTATTTAACAGATACATTGCTAAATGTGACATCTGGCAAAGAAGCGTTTTCTCTTGCTCGATAGGCTTGATCTAAAGACACTCTTAGATCTTTATTTAAATCATAAGAAACGCCAACTTTTGACCATAGCTGAAAGTCTTGTTCCTGTGCAAATAGCAAAAAAGGGCAACATAATAGCAGTATGAAACTACTTTTGTTCATCTTCAAAATAAAATATTCTTAGATTAGCTGTATCTCTTAAAAAATCAACATTTCGAACTTCTACTCGAGTAATATTAAGTCCCGTTCTTTCCTTCAAATCAGCCATCAGCTCTTCTTTTCTTTCTGGTAGTATAAGCTCAATCTTTTCAAAGACAATGTTTTTTCTCGACTCATGTTTTAATAGCCATATTTTCTCTAAACCATACGTTATGGCAATAAACATCACATTGGTAAAAAGGACTTCAGCATGGCTGATTTTTTTGTTTACTAATGCATTCATTACTGAAATACCTATCACAATAAACAAATAGGTCATTTCCTTAATAGGAATAGCATCTGTACGATAGCGGATAATACCAAATATGGCAAAAAGACCCAAGGCAAAACCCAGCTCAAGCTTTACATTTTCTAATAAGAAACAAAGGAAGAAAACGGTTACACTTATAAGTAAATAAGTAAACAGATAATCCTTGTTTTTAGTAACTGGATAGTATAGGTATCTAACAATATAGCCTACAATAAGAAAGTTAAATGCAGAGCGCACCAATAACTCTATAAAATCTTTTTTATCAAAAAAGTCAGATCCGAATATTTCAACATCTGCTAGTATAAATAGTAAATCGCTAATCATCTTGAAGTTTGTTTATTTTTAAAAATTTGGGTTTAAAATTATTATTTTTTAGAAGAGGAAAAAGACTGGCCGTAGCCATGCAATATTTACTAATCCTAAAAGGTCTTACGCCTTTCTTTTTGATAACACGCATAAAAGTTGAGGCGTAATTTACCTTTTCTTGCTTTACCTCAGCAATAACCATATTGTCTAAAGCGCTTTCGGAGTCTTCACCTTTAAAACTGATATCTACATCTATAGTCAGCCTTTCCTTGATGTGTTTATTCACTAAGGTTATACGACTGAACATATTCCAATGTTTAGCAACAAGAGCGTCATCTCTACCTATTATTTCGTGAACGAAACGATTGCCCTCTTCAGTCATCTTATCAGGAATCTCCCTGACTCTAATGCGTTGCTTGATGGTTTTACCTTTGTTGTTTTTTTTCTTAACCTCTAAGAAACACAAACCAGAGTCTATATACTCTCTATATCGAACTTTGTTTCTGTTCTTTTTACCGTTGTGGTGCTCAAAATAAAATTTAAAATCATCGGTGTCAAAATATAAAGAACGGTAAGCGTTAAGGCGAACGCCATTAATGTCAAGAATAAAATAATGCGCTCTTATTTCTTCCAAAACCTGTTCCAACAATCGGGATTCAAAAACAAATTTGGTGTCTGTTCGGTTCATCAGCTTTACCTCATCCATATCATTAAGTGATATGGATTCGAAAGAAGATAATATGTTATTGATTGCTTTCAATCTTAAATCTTGTTATATCGCCTAAATTATACTCTAGGTTATTTTCTGTAATTTCAATATTCACTTTAATCGCAATTTCACCGTCAATACAATCACTTTTCCAAATAGTACTGGCTAGTTCTTGAGCATAAACAGGGTTGGTTTGACTAATAACAGCCAGACCATTGGTATCAGACTCACATTCGGAATACATAAATACCGTATATTTTCCTTTTCTTAAGTTTTCGAATCTAAACGAACCATCAAAAGAAGTTTCATAACTATCATCATAAAGATTGTCTTCGTCTCCATAAATAATATACACCTCTTCGTCGGCTTGAGAATAGTAGCCTAAAGTGTCCACACTTTGATTGGATCCAGGCACATCAAAATGATTAAGCTCATAGGTTATAACTTTTCCTTTAATGGTAGATGTTCCTCCTTCTCCAGCCTCTTTTTGACAAGCCAAAAGTAAATTCAACATTAAGGTTAGTAATAGTAATTTTTTCATCTTATTGTATAATTATTTTTCGTGATTCGTTATCAACTGTAAGAATATAAACCCCTTTAGGCCAAGATGTAGTCTTAATGTTTACACTTATTCGTATTTGACTTAGGTTTAAGTATTCTTTTCCAAGAAGGTCATAGGCTTTTATATTTTGTGCAAACGGAATTTGAATAGTCAAATTATCATTAGCAGGATTTGGAAAAACGTGTAATTGACTGTTTGGATTTTCTACAATTGATGTTCCTTCTCCGTTATTAGCATTAAAAGTATGGTTTTGAACTATAAATGCCCCTTTGCCATTTGGCACTCTAGCATAACCCAAGTCTGAAGGCAAAGAATTATAGAATAATGCGTCAATGATATAGTTATTGGCAGTTGATAGAAATAATTCCTCACCGTCTGCCGCTAACTGAAAACTAGTGTGTAAACCGCTCGTTGCTCCTTCGTCTTTGTCTAACCATACGATAAGATAACCATCGGGCTCTATCTCAACATTAGGGAATGTCCATTTATCGAGCACATTTTCGTTGTCCGACAGATGGTAACCTCCTAGGTTAATAGCTGTAGTACCGCCATTGTAAAGCTCTAACCAATCGTCATACTGAACAAAGCCTGAAGAGTTGTCTTCAACAGCAGATACATTTGACGCCATAAATTCATTAATTACAAGACTGCCAACAACAGGGAGGTTGTGGTATTCGTGCTCGGCTCTTTCCGGAGAGAATATCCCCGCATCATCGTTTTCAGCATAAATATAATACTGCATATCTAAGGCGTCAACATCTATGGAAACACCATATGTGCCGTCATTAGCTGCACCATCGTTATGATTGCCGTCATCATACATTTCTACTTTTACAAATCTATCTTGTGGTCTGAAACGATAGCCTAAAATGACAGAAGATGCGCTTTCAACATTTGCAATTAAGTTAGCTGTTGAATAGGTGCTTACTACATTTGGTGAAGTGCTGATTGTTCCAATGGTTGGCGGTGTAGCTGTTAGCTCAACGTGAGCTGATAAAAAATCTGAGCGGGCATTCATCAGAGAGGTTATTCCATTGACATTACCACCCCCTGGTCCGCCACCGCCAGTATTAACACTGCTATTTAGATTTGCAATAAAATCGTCGTAGTTATATGGGGTGTTGGGGTCGCTCTGTACATCTGATTTTATTAAGTCTTGTAATTCAAGACCTCTGTCAGCATACCAATCGTTAGCAAAGTTTTCATTGAGTATTGTGCGCATATGAGCTACATACATTTTTCTGTAGGTGGGGTTGCTAAAAATCAAATTTAATAACGGCCAATCGCTATCGCCTTCTCTTAGCATAGGGTCTAACTGTGTTAAATCAGTGCCACCACCTGGACCTTGGTTAACCATAGTAAATCCACCCAAACATTCGTTGAAATCCCAAACGATAGTATTCATTCTATCATTATCGTCTTTAATGATATAATAGTTTTGGCGAAAAGGACCACTATAACTATCTAAGTTTACTAGTACATTGTTAAATGCAGACATCCATATCGCTCTATCAATATCCAAACTATTTTCAATAGTATTCGGTGTGTTTTGGATATTATAGGTTAGATCGACAAGGTCTTGCCAACCTGCATCTGACTTAAGTTCATAGAAGTCATAATAGGAAGCAGAATCTGCTCCTAAGTATTCTAAGGACGAGCCGCCATTAAAAACATTGACAGGGTTACACTTTATACGTGTGTTGTCTCTGTCAGAATAGAGGTAGTTTCTTTGAAAGTCAGAGTTTACGGACTCAGAGTTAGAATACATTCCATGGTAAGAACCATTGATAGATACTTTAGCATAATTAGAAAGCGGTGCTTCCATATACTTTCTAGCTATTTCGTAAGACAAAACCTCTCTCAAAAACGAGGGGTCTTTTTGACCACTTGAAAGTTTGAGTGTTTGATAGCCTTGATAGTCTTGATTTTCCTGAATATAATCAATAGATATATTAAGTGGGTTTTTGTCGTTATTTTCTGAGAAAGTGCTATTCCCCTTGTACTTTACCCCTACGCTATCTTTCATGGTACCGTTAATAACAACAGAGTCTGCTAACAAATATTCTTCATTGTCATAATTGTCAATCATTAATTGATTCCAATTATTTTCAGAAAAATAAATTTCAATGGTAGTAATATTATCAATATCGTATAAACTTTGTGCATGTATTGATAATGCAAAAAATGTCACCATTAAAGTTGTTAGAATACTTCTCATGAATTTTATCTATTTGGTTTTAAAATTTTGCTTTTATTCAAAAACAATTTTCTTGACTATTTTTTCTGTCTCGTTATTGAGTTCTAAGAAATAAACTCCCGAAAGAAACTCATTTCTTGGTATTAATTTGATAGTGTTAATTAGACCTTTGTCAACTATCTGACCTTTGGTATTGAATAATTGATAGGTCTTGAAAAACGTTGATGAAACTTCAATAAAATTTTGGGCTGGATTAGGGTAAATACTAAATGCCGATGCTTCATTAATACTTGCGGCTTGATCATAAGACACATACAATATAGAGTTGCAATTATTTTGGTCATATACATAAAACAGATAATCGCCTGTTTGCCCTGGTGCAAAGAAAGAATCTGTAGATAAAACCTCATCCATTTTATCTGTCCATTCAAAAGTATAAGGCGGCGTACCTCCTTCAATAGTAGACTCTAAAATGCTTCCGTTTTGTGTTACATCTGCCGAAAGAATATTAAAATTTACAAATGCATTTTGAGTAATAATATTACCGCTTTCAACGCTTAATGATTCATTAACAATAAATGCATTGGTTTGATTTGGATTGGCATATTGCCCATCGATGTTTCCGTCAGTAAAAGAAATAGGCAACGGTGCTTTACTACAAGCATCAACTTTTTTGAACGGTAAATAAACTAAGATAGCATAAGCATTATCAAACTGATTTTCGGAAATCGCTTCGGTATGACTATAAGTTACTGTAGCTATATTCTGATTGGCAGAAACCTCAAACACCTCCGCACTAATACTGCCTTGCTGCCCGGATACGGCATCGAGCACCTCATAGGATGATGTAACATCATTAGTATTTATAGCGGCTATCATTTCTTCTTCAAGCTGAACCACTTGTGGGTTATACAGAATATTGAACTGATAGCTTTCTATGGGTATATAGTCGTTTATTGATAAAGGCAATACAAAAAACGATTGTGAATCGTACTCCCAATTATCGTACTCTGGAAAATTTTCTAAATAGAATTCATCGGAAAAGGTAATCGCTACTTGCGAAAATGTCAGCAATGGAAAGATGACAAGGTAAAGAATAACAATTTTTTTCATAATGAGAGGGTTAAATACAGCTAGATATCCTATAAAATTAAGTGTCTTATGACGATAAAGCCAACCCTCACAAAGTTAAGAAATTATTAAGAATAAATGGCTATGGCACTATAGATTACCTTATACCGTTTTGTTAGTGTAAAGAGATATTATGACATCTTCCCAATCATTAACCTTTATTTGCCAGTCGTATGATAGCCCTAATTGAACCGCGTTCTTAGAAACTTGATCAAGTAAATCTTCGTTTTTCTGAATCTCTTTTATCACATTTTTCATCTCCTCTAAAGTATCCACCACAAACCCATTTTGACCGTCAGTAATCCATTCGCTAGCGCCATAATCAGAATAAACTAATGAAGGCACTCCAGCGCATGCTGTTTCTAAAATGACTTTTGGAAACCCTTCTGATCTTGAAGGGAAAAGAAGAAGTTGCATGTTTTTTAAAAGTTTAGAAATTTCAGATTGAGTAATAGAGCCGTGGTAAACTATATTGTTCAACTTACGCTTTTGGATTTCATTATAAACATTTATTTTTTCATTCCCAGAACCTACTATATGAAAGTTTAACTGCGTATATATTTTTGCTATTTCAAAGAAGTCTTCAATTCCTTTGCGCACCAAATCGTTACCAATCATGATGATGTTTTGCAACTCTCTTTTAGATTTATTTGAAATGCGAAATTGGTCCGATTCTGTACCAAGATAAAGGATCTGTTTATCTGTTTCAAGATTGTGATTGTTATAATTATATTCTCGCATAAAACGAGTAATAGAATACCTCTTACTAAGGCGATGGTGAAACTTAACAAAATGTTTGCCTCCTTTTGAAGTCATACTTTGAGTAGCTGTTTCATCCAATACACCTTCTATAGTAGAGAAACTTTTCTTACCCAATAGTTGACATAAAAAGGAATTAAAACCTAATAATTCAGCTTTGGGTAAATAAACCACATCGGCTTTCAAAATATTCCAAAAATAAGCCCAATAGACAAAAATACGGTGAGGCCATATACACCGATAAACACGAACTCCATCCATGCTTACAGTTGGCTCTGAGTACAAGCTCAATGTAGTGATCTCAAATTTAGATTTATTGAGATGTTTGGACAAAGCAAGGCAATTGAGGTTTTGTGCATTAGAACTGTTTATGTATGCACCTAAAAATAATTTTACCCTATCCGTCATAGTGGTAAAAATAGTAAACTGTAAGAATTAGAAATTAATTGTTGACAATAAACTTTCTTTTTGGTTCAATAGTTGCTCTAAAGAGAAGAAGGTTTCTGTTCTATTAATCCCTTCAATTTTATGAATTTTACTTATGATAAGACGGGCATCGTTAGAGTCAATTGCTCTTATTTTACAAAACAAACTTGACTTACCTGTTGTAAAGTCCATTCCTGTAATATTATTAATTTTTTTGAGCTCTTTTAAAGCCGTATCATACTTTGAGGCCTTGTCTAAGTAAATGCCCATGTAGCAGGTGTAATTAAAACCTAACTTATTGTAATCAATAGTGATGGTAAAGTTCTTTATAACTTCCAGCTTCTGAAGTCTTTTAATCCTTACATGTATGGTAGTATTAGACACATTCAATAAATTGGAAATTTCCGAAAATGAAATTTTTGAATCTCTTGAAAGTAACTTTAGAATTTCTAAGTCTAATTTGTCGATTAATGATGTTTTAGCCATGTTATGAAAGTTATGGTTTAAATTTTTTACTTTTTGGTGTGTTTTTCTGTCAAAAAAAATAAAATGACTTTTTAAATATTAAAAATAGTTATTTTGACTTTTTTTTAAAGTTATCAGTTTATATTATTCATTTAAAAGTGTAAATATATGTAAATTTGCCGAGTTAGTTAGTAATTTGATATGAAAAAAGTAACCGTTCACCATTGCAATTCAGTTTCTGAGTACTTTTTAAACAATAAAAAGGTAATTACTGAGGTCAAATATTTGTCAGATAATAGAACAAAAGATTATGTCTACACTGAACATAACCCAGTATATCACTCATTAATTAATTTATTTTTTGATGATGATTTGACTTGTGAAATTAAAGAGTCTAAAAGGAGAACGATTAATGAATATCGACAGAATAAAGACAGTTTTTATTCCATTAGATACAATTAGTACAGTGCAAAAATGATTTTTCATAATAGAAAGACTTTTTTTATTTTACTTTCAGTTATTGTTCTGATTGTATTGTTTTTTTCAAATCCACAATCTATGTCCATGCAGCTAGTCGACATTAACCATGCCGACACTGCTTGGATGATTGTAGCAAGCGCACTTGTATTACTAATGACTCCTGGTTTAGCCTTCTTCTACGGAGGTATGGTAAGCAAAAAAAATGTAATATCAACCATGCTTCAAAGCTTCATCGCTTTAGGAGTAATATCTTTACTTTGGGTACTCTTTGGCTTTAGTCTGGCATTTGGAGATACAGTCAACGGCTGGGGTATAATAGGAAACCCTTTTCAATATGCTTTTCTTAATAATTTAGATGCTAATAACAGCAATATCCCCTACCTACTTTTTGCTCTATTTCAGTTAAAATTTGCCATCATAACTCCCGCTATTATTACAGGAAGTTTTGCAGAAAGAATTCGTTTTAGGAGTTATCTGCTTTTCATGGTATTGTTTTGTATTTTAATATATACTCCTCTTGCACACATGACATGGGCTGGCGATGGTTTGTTTGCCAACTTAGGTGATGTAATCGGTGTTAAAGGATATGAAGGCTTACATGTTCTAGACTTTGCAGGAGGCACAGTTGTTCACATGAGCGCTGGTTTAGCAGCATTAGCAGGAGCACTCTATTTAGGAAAAAGAAAGAAAGAAAAAACCGAACCCGCCAATATTCCATTTATTATTCTTGGAACAAGCTTATTATGGTTTGGTTGGTTTGGCTTTAATGCAGGCTCTGCATTAGCCGCTAATTACGATGCTGTTATAGCATTTGCTAATACCAATATCGCCTCAGCAAGCTCCATGATAACTTGG
>TARA_Y100000385_G_scaffold59445_1_pt1 | contig 22684 bp, 19 predicted proteins | sample TARA_Y100000385 | Tara Oceans TARA_Y100000385 (sample SAMEA2620980) | marine metagenome | biome: marine biome (ENVO:00000447); feature: surface water layer (ENVO:00002042); material: "saline water (ENVO:00002010), including plankton (ENVO:xxxxxxxx)" | depth 5 m
CAAAGCGTGTTGTTGATCAATACTCATAACCGTAATTGCTCTTCTTCCACTCAGCTGAGTGAGAACCGAAAAAGTTTCTAAAAATTGATCTACCAGAAGCGGATCCGGTTTTTCATCGAGAGCTAAAAGAGGTCCCAGTACTGCGATACTCGAATCCCTGATACCTTTGATCCTAGCTCCCCCAGGATTTATCTCGATCAACCTTAACTGCTCTATCTGCGAGAGCGCCTCACGAACTGCGCCGCGGCCCGACTGAAATCGCGAGGCTAAATCGCGCTCTGACGGCAACCTCTCTCCCACACGGAATTGCCCGCGCAAGATCTCAGTGAGGAGAACCTTTGCGATCTCTGCGCTTCGAGTTGGATTAGCCTCTCTGCCAGAGAAACGCTCGTTTGTTAATGTTGTTGACGTAATCATAGTGAAGCTAACGCCCAGCAAACATCCCTGGACCACTTTTGGTAAGACCAATACGGTTATTCCATATTGGTCTTACCAAATTGGCCCTACCAATATGGACAGTACAATAACTATACAGTCCGAAGCAAGAGTCAGACATTTTTCGAAACGTAGTAAGAAACGAAGAACGAGTAATTCTTTTTAAGATTAAGAAACTTAATACAGCTTTGCCGTTGAGACTCCAAATGCACTGTGTTCGTCGCTTCCGACTAAAGAAGCTAGCACTCTCCGCGTCCCCTTAAATGGCCGCCTTCCGTGCATCACCAGGAAATTATCAACCAACACGACGTCGCCTGTCTCCCAACACATGTCAAATGTCAGGACTTCCGCACTATCGGAAACTCTGCCCATATCCCTCTCATCAATAGCTGAGCCATCTCCAAAAGTTATTGCCTTATTTCGGTCGTTGTCCTCATTCTTCCAACCCTTAAAAGCAGCAATTAACTGATTAAAAAAAACTCGACGCCCGTCCAATAATGTCCGCACAGCTGGCATTACCGAAGTTGTAACCCTAAGACTACCATCCTCTAACCATTGCCAACTGTACCCTAAAGTCTGCAACTTTATTTCAGCCTCGGCTGATGTGCTTACCGATAATGTACTCCTCCAACTGCGACCCTGTCCCGACTCGAGATCATTTTTAGCTGGCATCGTGTTGCTGTAACGTACGCCTAGATTCTCACATTTATACAGGAAATCAGGCTGATTTTTTTCAATCACATTCAATAATACATCTGATCTGCAAAGCGGTGTTTGGCCGCCTTCCCGAGCGGACTGCTCACAATAGAAAAATAGCTTCGAGGGAAAAACTGGTGTTTGTGCCATCTCATGATGCAAGAAAATCGAAACTTCTGATGGAGCTTCATTAGCGGTAAAAACACGTTCAGTGCGATTTTGGCGCACGGCGTTCGAGAGCGACTCGGCATAAGTAAAATTCGGGAAACCAAACGCTTTGATGAATTCATCAAACTCATGATCGTTCGTTAGTCCGAAGTTTCGAAAGAGAATCGCGCCATTTCGAGCAAGCACTCGACTCAAAGCCGATTTTTGATCATAAACCCAACCACGAATCTGGTTTAAATCGCCATGCGAGGGCGAAGTAATAGCAAACGGAAAATCTCCTGCACAATCGTGCTCCTCACCGCTTGATACTAAGTCTGGCGCAAAAGTCATAAAAAGTCCTAATCATAAATAGAATGGAACCGATTAAAAGCACCCTCGCAGAATAATGCAGGATCATTAAACCGGCGATTTTTGTTTAGAGCCGAAATAGAATCCATCTCCGATTCTGTTAGAACAAAATTTGACAACTCTATATTTTCAATCAAACGTTCTCTTTTTGAGGATTTAGGAATAATTGCACACCCTCTTTGCAACCCCCAACGCAGAACCACCTGCGCCGGCGTTGCACCAGTCCTCTCACTTACGACTTTAACCACTGAATGTGCAAGCACTGATTCTTCACCCGTAGCCATATTTAAATCGACATAGGAAAGAGCGCCAAGAGGCGAAAATCCGGTAACCGCGATGCCATAATCCATTGCTGTCCTCAATAAGTTTTCTTGAGTCAAGAAAGGGTGCAGTTCTACCTGCAGCATACTCGGCTTAATCTTGCAGTAACTCATCAAATCGTGAATCAGCGCCGAACTGTAATTACAAACCCCGATTTCACGCACCAAGGCAAGATCAACTAAAGATTCCATTGCCGCCCAGGTTTCGCTTAAGGGTACTTTCTCAAGCTCCATTATTGGGTTCTCAGAGTGTGGATCGAATGTCCATTCAGGAGGATAATGCTTTTCGACAGGTACGTACTTCAAAGCAATCGGAAAATGAATTAGATAAAGGTCAAGATAGTCTAGCGCCAAATCAGAAAGGGTTTTACGACACGCTTGTTCCACATGTTCTCTGCGATGAGAGGTATTCCATAATTTTGAAGTAACCCAAAGCTCTTCTCGCGAACAAATCCCCTCTGCTAAAGCCCGAGATATCCCCTGACCAACCTCAATTTCGTTACCATAATCTGCAGCACTATCTAAATGCCGATACCCCAAAGCTATCGCATCATAAACCGTATCTGCAGTGTCTTGTTTCGAGATTTTCCACAATCCCAACCCAACCGCTGGCATATTTCGATTTCCAATTGGAATTACTTGTGTCATTTTGATTCCACTCATTTAGTAGTCTGATCAGCTAGCCACTTATATGCAGCTTCTCCCTCCTGCTTAAGCATTTCCTCGATACTCACGGATTCACCTCTGGATAAAGATAACTGTGCTGCTGTCGCAACAATAATTGACCAAAAGCCCTCTTCAATTGTGGCGGCTCCGGTCTCCTTCCCCTCTACTCGGTCAAAAAAAGCTATGTGCTCAAAATATGTCGACCCATGATGGCCACTGGACTCGATTGCTTTGGGGAAACCCAAATTAATATGGCGCGAAGTTTGACGCTCCCCCGTTTCAATGTCCATTGAAATTTCAGTCGCAGATTCCTGATGCACATTAAATGATTCGGCTGCAACTAGCCGCCCCCCCTCGCCGACCACAACAAGCTCCTCAGAAAAGTTGGGGGAAAACATATTTAGAGAAAAATTTGCTCTTACGCCACTCGCATACTCGATTATTACAAAGGCATGATCATCAATGTCAGACTTTACACCAGCGTACTCAAAATCACGAAAGTTTACGGCTCTGCCTCCTGCTGCATAAACGCGGATCGGGCGCGAGGATGCCAGTAAGTTAATCAAATCAAAATAATGGCAACACTTCTCCAAAAGTGTACCCCCACTTTTTATGTTGAACTTATTCCATTGACCCACTTTATCCAAAAACGGCGGTCGTGATTCGCTTAACGCAATAGTTTTAATGTCACCAATCGTTTCGCGATTAAGTGTTTCAAATATTGCCTCCGAATACTGAGCCTTATAGCGATACTGAAGCCCGATTTGGATAAAAGACTTATAGCTTGAATTCCATTTAACAATGTCAAGACAGTCATTCAGAGTTGTTGCCATTGGTTTTTCTAGAAAGATAGGCTTTCCCGAGTCTATGGCAGTTTCTAATATCTCGCGGTGAGTAAAGTTTGGCGTACAAATGAAGATAGCATCCGAATCAGGGTCGGAGCATGCTGAACTGACGGAAGAATAGAGCTTGAGGGAGTAGTCATTAAACTCTTTATAATTTTCAGCTGCTACTTCCATGCTAAGTGCCTGACTATCAAATATTCCAATCACCTGTGCTCGGCCCAGTAAGGCCGCGACTCGCATATGCTCCTGCCCCATCGTTCCCGTACCGATAACGCATATTCGATACTGCGATTCCGGTTTTTTGTACATAAAGCGATCTGTGTCGGGAATATGATTTTGGTTTTTACGACTCTCAAAAAAACGTAACCGTTGTCGATTATTTTTGCTCATTAAATATCTTTCCTTATGCTAGGGCGTGCGCAGAGTGTTTTACGGCTCGTATCCAAACACCCGCGTTAAGTAACGCAATTAAAGATAATATTGGAAAAAACCAATCGCCAATTCCATCAACTAATCCGATTGGGGAAAACAAGATATAAACAGCGAAAACAGTCGACATTAGCGTTATTGCGCATGCAGGAGCAAACTCCCAAGGGGTCATATCCACCCGCTGACGGGGCTTAAAGGAGTATGCACTCTTCAGAGGGTAAAAGTGTCCAGTCGTGAGCATGATAGATACCTCCACCGCGAATAACACCGCGTACAAATGCAAAAAATGAATATTGATTGAATCGTTGAAAACAAATTGCAAGAGTGTATACGCTACCAAGTGAAATCCAATTACAAGTTTTGGACCGATCGGAGGAACACGTCGAGTGAACAAACCTACCAAGACAATTGCGATGATTGGAATGTTATAAAACCCAGTAAAAATTCTCATTATTTGCCATAGACCTTCGGGGGCAAACTGCAGCAGCGGTGCGATAAAAAAAGAAATTATCGCAATTACTACACTTGTTAGCTTCGCAATGCGAACAAGGGAGGCATCATCCACAACGCCCTTCTTCAGAGGAAGATAAATATCCAAACAAAAGAGAGTAGCTGCGCTATTAAGGAGAGAATTAAACGAGCTAAAAACTGCTCCTAGTAAAACCGCCAGAAAAAATCCCATCGCATACTCAGGAAGAACGTCTCTGATCAGAGCTGGATATGCTAAATCTATTGAAGCTAAAGTCGGACCATATAGGTGGTAGGCAATTATTCCCGGAAGCATCATAAGAAACGGCACTAGTACTTTAAAAAAACCGGAGAAAAGAACCCCTTTCTGTCCCTCCGCGAGATTTCGAGCTGCGAGAGTTCTTTGAATTACATATTGATTCGTACACCAATAGAATAAATTAGCAAAAATCATACCGGTGAAAAGTGTTGGAAATGGCGTGGGGTCAGAAGAGCTGCCGATTGCATTGAGCTTAGATGTGTCAGTGGTTGTCACTATACCGACACCGTTCCAAAAACTGCCGTCGCCCAGTAGTGAAAACCCGAGAATCGGAACAACAATCCCCACAATCAATAATCCGATGCCATTTAGCGTATCGGAAACAGCGACAGCGCGAAGACCACCAAAAACTGCATACATCCCGCCAATACTGCCAATGAATATAATAGTTAAGGTAAGAGATAGCTCATACGTCAATCCGAGCTGAGTTGGAATGTCGAACAGTTGTAGGACTGCCACGGACCCGGCATAGAGCACCGAGGGAATAGTTACCAATCCGTAGCCGAGCATAAACAAGACGACTGAAAGCCGACGGACGCTAGGATCAAATCGCTCATTGAGGAATTCCGGCAATGTTGAAAAAGCCCCAGATAGATATTTCGGCAGAAAAATGAACGCCATGCAAATCGTAGCAAAGGCCGCTGTCACCTCCCAACCCATGCTGCTCATATTGAACCCATAGGCTGATCCGTTCAAACCAATTAGATGGTTAGCAGATAAATTAGTCAGGATCATTGACCCTGCTATGAACACAGCGTTCAAACCGCGACCTGCAAGGAAATAGCCCTCTCGCGAGGCAAGTTTACCTTTCGCTTGTCGGTAAGATACGTTAGCCACGAGCAACATAAAAAACATGCAACTGCCGGCGGTAAGGAGAAATTCTTGTGAGCTCATAACAATCAAACCACCACTAACATGAACAGTTTTTTCGAGCCACACCTATTGAGAATGCTCTTCGCAAGTCGCGCGCACTTTAAGAAACTGCGGTCAGTTTATATTACACGAAGTATTGGCCGGTTAGTTAAGAAAATGATCACAAACCTCGAGATTAGCAACCAGTGGTTGAAGCGGCTTTAAAGCATACGGTCAAGATTTTTCACTAGCATGCTATAGCAGAGAGGGATAGCGTATTCAGCTTCCGCCATGACGCCTCGTCAATATTCGTATTTTCCCAGCCTAGTTTTTGGAGCTGGTCCTTGTTAATCTTAACATTTCAATGTCGGTCTAAACTCAACAAAAATTCAACCCGAAGCTCAACCCCTTTACCGTCGAATAAAGGCGTCTATAGCGACGGTCACAAGGAACTCATGATGCGATTTTCGCTAACAAATCTGATCGGACTCTCTCTCCTGTATTTTTCGCAAGCAAGCGTATCTCAATCCATCGAAGAAATCGTTGAACATAAATACGCTGTGAACGACGGCACGTCGATTCACTATGTAAAGGCAGGCGAAGGACCGCTGATGGTTTTTATTCATGGCTTCCCCGACTTTTGGTATGGCTGGCGAGAGCAAATGATGAGCTTATCTGACCAGTACACCGTCGTCGCATTGGACACAAGAGGCTACAACCTAAGCGACAAACCCTCTGGATACGAAAATTACAGCATGGATTTCCTCGTCGGGGATGTCGAAGCTGTGATAAAAAACGAGAATCAAGGAAAAGCTATTATCGTCGGTCACGACTGGGGAGGCGGGATTGCTTGGAGTTTTGCTGGACTCCGTCCGGAGATGACACACAGACTTATAATCTTTAACCTGCCACATATCAAAAGGCTTCAAACTGAGTTAGCAAAACTTGAAGCGCAACACGAGGCCTCAGGTTACGCTCGAAATTTTCAGTTGCCCAACTCTCATGAGAGACTCACCGCAGAGGGACTCGCGTTAGCGCTGTCTCGTGGTGATACGAAAACACAAAGCCGTTACCTTGAGGCTTTCAAAAAATCGAGCTTAGACGCGATGATGAATTATTACCGCGCCAATTTCCCTCGAGAACCATACACTGAAGGTCAATTTTTAGATATTCCAAAAATTCAAGCACCGGTATTGCAATTTCACGGCTTAAAAGACACCGCTTTACTACCCTCTGGTTTGAATAATACATGGGAGGAAATAGAGTCAGATTGGACGCTAATGACCTTGCCCACTGCTAACCATTGGTCTCACTTGGACGAGGCTGACAAGGTTAACAAAATGATCAGGGCTTGGCTCGAGGTGCAACAAGATTAACTGTCAAAACACGCAGCCCGTCAGTTTAGCGCTTAATCGATAGCGCTCTGCAAGAATGCAACGGCGGTCGAAACCGGCAGGCCCTCAACATCGACCATTCGATTTGCCTCACGCATATCTGAATCGGTAATTCTATTTGCAAGTCGCGCGAGAACATCCATTATCTTGGGCCGCTGAGTTATTCGCTCAGAACCCAAGATCATAGCATCGTAAGAAAGCATCGCATTATACGGATCATCCAGCAGCAGCAGGTCGTATGCAGCGACTCTGCCATCGGTTGTGTATGCACTTATTACATCAACCTCTCCAGAGGCAACTGCTCCGTACATCAGCGATGAATCAAAGGTTAATTTTTCGCCAAAATCCACTCCGTAGATTTGATGAGTACGAAGCCATTCGAGACGCCCAAAAAACTCCAAATCACCGCCGGCTTTTATTGACGTCCCGATACTAGTAAGGTCCTTAAGAGAGCTCACTCCAAGCTCCTCAGCTCGATCACGTCGCATTGCAAGCGCGTATCGATTTTCAAACCCACCAAAACCGACAAAAGAAATTCCTTGGTTTTTAACATAACGCTCAACCTCTTCCCTGATTACCTCGGGACCCGGGTTGTCCTCGCGATCCATGTGTCCAGCCCAGACCGTTCCAGAATATTCGAAATAAACATCAATACTATTACCGCGCAAAGCTTCAAATATAACCTGGGAGCCAAGACCTATTTTTTTTTCAGTCTTAAACCCTTCTCTAGTTAACTCTGCCGACACAAGCCCTGCTAAGATGTGTTGTTCGGTATAACCTTTGGCGCCTACTACTACATCGACTGGTTTTGCAGACCAAAAAATTGCGATTAAGCCAAGAGTCAAAATCATTAAAACAACTAATTGATAACGGGCCGAAAAAAAGAATGGTCCACTGACAATTTCTCGTTTGCGCTCGCTTGATCTTTTCTGGTACAGGCCAATTCCAGCATCTAGGATCAAAGCTAACGCTGCCGAGGCCACACTCCCAAGCACTACTGCTCCAAAATTACGAGTTTGCAAGCCCGTAAAAATATAATTTCCAAAGCTCGGGGCACCCACGAGAGTAGCGAGCGTAGCCATACCTACAGTCCAAACAACTGAAGTTCTTACACCAGCAATTATCACTGGTTTTGACAGTGGCAACTCAACCAGCAGTAGGCGCTGTCGTCGCGACATTCCTATTCCTCTTGCAGCCTCCGATACATCTACAGGAACCCCTTCTAGACCAGCAATTGTATTCCGCACAATTGGTAACATAGAGTAAAGTGTTAGGGCTATAAAAGCAGGCAGAAAACCAATACGCCCGCCTAAAAAGGCGACGACCAGGGCAAGAATCGCAAGACCAGGAATTGTTTGTATTACGCTTATTACTAACATCAAAGGTTGCTTCGCACGAGGAAATTGATGCGCTAAAACACCACCAGGCACACTCACAATAATTCCTACTGATACGCTCGCTAGTGTGAGCAAAAGATGTCCCTGTAAAGCACCCAGGAAATTTTGCAGAAACTGCAGGTCAAAACTATCACTCATAGCGTTACCCAAAGTAATCGGTCGTATGAGTTGTAGATATCAGTTTGCTCACTTTTTCAGCTCTGGTTAACGGAGTTTTCATCAACTTTGTTACATACCCATCCGTTGGATTGTTTAGCAGCCCAGAAGCAGAGTCACATTGCAAAATGCGCCCCTCTTTCATTATTGCAATTCTATCAGCGATCAACATAGCTTCAGTGATATCGTGTGTAACCATGACTACGGTTAATTTCAAACTCTTTTGGATTCGGACAAATTCCTCTTGAAGCTCTGCACGATTAATAGGGTCAAGTGCTCCAAATGGCTCATCCATCAGCAAGATTTCAGGCTTGGCCGCAAGCGCTCGAGCTACACCAACTCGCTGTGCCTGTCCTCCGGACAGCTCCACTGGCATGCGATCCCCGAAATTCACTAGCGGCAACCCAACTAAAGCAAGCAATTCCGAGCAACGTTCTTCGATCGCCTCTGGAGACCAGTTCAACAACTCCGGAACCGCCGAAACATTTTGCCTAACAGTGTAATGCGGGAACAAACCAACCCCTTGAAAAACATAGCCGATATTGCGCCGCAGATCCTGAACAGGCATATCTAGCACATTCTTCCCTCCTATCGAGACAAATCCTGAGGAGGGGCTAACAAGTCGATTAACCATTTTTAAAGTAGAAGTTTTACCGCAACCGGATGCCCCAACAAGAGCCAGAACCTCTCCTTGATTAACACTTAAAACAAAATTATTGACAGCGAAATTCACGCCGCCATCATAAGATTTAGAAACGCTATTAAATTCAATCACGACGACGACAACTCATTTATTGCAAGGACAGCAGCAATCAAGTTTCAGAGCGCACTGTAAAGCAGTTAAAAAGAACCAAATTTGAAGCAATTACAACTCTATCTCTAGCGGCATTCTATAGACTAAAGAGGCATTGACAATACGTTGAGTTTTCCCGTCAACTATAGCAGGCCTAAACGGTATCTTCCGCACCGCTCGCACTGCTTGATTTCGAAGACGCCGCGACAGTTCGTTTGCCCCGCTGACCTTTACACTTGAAGCTCGACCCCGACGAGAAATAGAAAGGCTGACCTCAACCTCTCCGAACTCCAATGCGAGATCAGGGAAAGAGTCCGGAGCAACTGGCATTGGCGAGAAACCAATATTTTCTGCCCACCCCGAGAAAGTTCCTAAGAAAAGCCTATCGTCAGCGTGTTGATCACTTCCGTCTCGCGCGTTCAGAGCCGCCTGCAAAGAGCTGTGGAGTTTAAGGCTAGGGAGCGGCTCAGGTACAGAAAAAAAGTTTTCAATTGATTTACTGTCTACGCCGGCCTCCATTAGCAACTCTTCCGCAGCTCGGTAATCTCTGACAGATGTCCCTCTTCCAAGTAATTGCTGAAAATCACCTCGCGCGATCTTTGCCATTGCTTGCGTCTCAAGAGCCTCGCGATACGCTGGACTTTCAGCCGCTTTCAACAACGAAGCCTTGTGCCCTAATATTTCGTCAATGTCTTTTACCAGCCTATAGCTTTTGTCTAAATAACGCTGACCAAGCATTGAACCTTTTTGAATCGTCGGAGTTATTGACCCTCTTCCCCTGCCATAAAAGAACGGGGCATCGCGATCTTGCAAAGCAAGAGCACCGTCCTCTCGAAACAGGCGATCAATCGTTTCGTAGGACAATCCATTAGAAACATTGAGCAATTGCACCAACCGAAAATTATTGACCGCTTTGCGATAACTCCATGGAACAAATCTCTCATCTTCCTCGCCGAACAATCTCTCTGCAATGTCTATTTGTTGTTCTATGAGCTCCCTAGCTAAGAAAAACTGTTTAACACCCTCTCTCGAGCGATCGAAAAAAATTCTCAATAAAGACCAGTAAGCCTGCTCATCAATTATTGAGAGCAATTCATCCGGATTTTCATCCCCGGCACTGCTTTGAACAAATCGCATATGATCGAAAATATCTGAAACGGAATCTGTTCCCCCCAGCAATAGCTCGATTTCTAATTGAGTGCGCAGTAGTGGGAGCAGTCTGAGATCAGAAAAACCATACTCAGTTCTAACAATTTGAATTAGACGTCGCTGCTCATCCAAAGCGGAGGAATAATTTCCATCTTTCTGATGCGCGTTTACTAATCCAACCAACGGCTCAATCAACGCACTCCCGAAAGGACCGTCCGATTGCTCAACTTCTGAGAGCTGACGCTGATAATTTTTAACATCCTCTCCAACATTATTGGTTTGAGCAAGTAAGCTCACAGAAATTACGGACGAGAAAAAAACAAAGGGTGCAGATAAGATAAATTTTCGAAAACTCTTAACCATCATGATCACAAGCCAAGGTTGAAAAAATTAAAAATGAACAGTCACTTTTAAGTGCCATTAATACCAAATCTGCGATCGCGTCGCGAGACAGGAACGATTACTTAACATCAGAGTCCTGCCTGCGCGCACCCGCTAAGATTCCTACAAGCCCATAATTGCCCTCGTGGCAAGCATACTCATACAATCGATCTGATGTAGCATTCAAGCTCATTTCTCCCGCCCAACTCTCCTCATAATAAACAGGATCAAAAACCTCAAACTCATAAAGAATTTGTCCATCCGAGTATCGACTGAATCGTTCGATGACTTTTCCATCTTGTGACAACGGCGCCACGTTTCGTGGCGCCTGTTGAGGATGTAAATTAAGAGTCTCAACAACTAGAGTGTCGCCATCCCACCGCCCAATAGAATCGCCTAGCCAACGGTGGTGCTGTTCTGGGCGATGCTCGCTGTCAATGGGTATGATACGTATATCGTTCACCATCTCGATGAGAATCATCAGATAGTCGTCTGTTTGGACGATCTGGTACATATTATTATACAAAACGTTATTCATTGGCGGCCCGCCGGTGCTTCCAAATCCTATAATGCATCTTTCCCCAAGCGCTCGTCCTTCTGGTCCATCATTACCAGAAAATTTAGACCTGAAATCACGCCGCATCCCCAAACCGACCTCAGTAAACGGAATCCTGCCGTCAGAAGGCGAAACAATCCAAGAACTTCTAGATGTTCCCATTACAGAGGCAAACCTTGTTCCAGGATCTACCCAAAAAGCGTTATAACCTCGGCCACTCCCAAGATCAGACCCATCCAAAAGCTCACCCTGCACAAGCCCGTCATCAGTAGCCTGTCTTACATTTTGATGATGATCGCGAGTAAACTCTTCAACCTTATCAGCAGGAATAACAAGACCGGAATAGACGTTACTTCGCTGCATCTGCGTTAATGATGCATTGCTCCAGAACCCCTGAAAATCAGGTTTGCCCGAGACAGTTCTCGGCGGCTCATAGCCGTTTTCCAGAGCAAAACCCGCGGTGCAAGCAAAGGAGCACATTAATAAAACTACGACTCTTATATTTACGGTTTTCACTTAACCTCCGACAAAATTAAAGGCACAAAGATGAAAAGTAACTTATCTTGCAACTTGGTTCACAAGCGATGGACCAAAAGATAACCACGTTCCTTGATAACTTATACTCTCTGATTCACCAGAAATCCAATCGCAAACCCCGTCAGGAAACGTTTCACCCAGAACTTCCCGCTGATCCGGATTAAACTCAACATCATAATCTGTCCAGCTGATTTCTTTCAAAGCGCACTTAATTATATTGTTGGCCAACGGGCTACCGGCTTCTTGTCTCGGCGAGGAAAAAGCCGGATAAAGCTGAGAACATAAATTATCTCCTTGGTATTGCTGTTTTTGAACATGCTTGACTCTTGGGACCGCCTCATTATCCCAGCAAACATCTGTGAGTCCTGAAGGCTTCGCCTCAATCACCCGATCGCGCTGACTTACATCTGTCGAAGGATCATTTTTTATCGCCATTAGCCAGGCATCCATCTGAGCAAAGATGTCAGCCAAATCGCCCTCGCCCTCATCAAAACCCCACTTGCCTCCAATTTTCATGACTTGATTTCCCGAGTTACCGTTGACGTTAATTAGGCGCGCCCGCGTGCTAAATTGATGACCTATCATATGCAGGTCACCATCCGGCATAAAATCAGTATAAGTTCGATAATCTATAATCGGGGTCGTAGACAAACCTCCACCGCCAAAAAGAACGCGACCGCTCGAGATAGCAATCCGAGCAGCCGCCGACTCAGCACGATGACGGGTAGAAACGTGATCAAGATTTTCATCAAAACCACCTATACCAGCATTTAATTCAACGAACTGTTGCGGAGAAATCATGCCATTGTTCAGAGCTTTCAATCCATATTGAACTCCAACATTGTCCAATGGGCGCATGATGATTGCGGGCTCAGATATGTCCGAAGGACCTTGCCGATATATATTCAAACCGTGATCGTATATCGTCATTCTCAACCCATTCGCCTCTCGAAGAGTTGCGCGCTGCGATGCCAGCGCCGCCAAGCTAGTTTCACCTCCGGCGTACTCTCGAACCTCACCCTCTCGATACAATGGGTCCACCCGCGCCGCGCTTCTGCTAAGGTTAGAGATACTTGGAAATACTCCAAAACCAGACACAGCCAGTTGCTGCTCCTCGTTAAACCCAACAAGATCATTGAATGGATCCGACTGATCAAAAAACCTATGCAATAAACGCGCATCAACTGAGGTGAAGGTTGTTGATGTAATCACATCAGGGAAACTTGATGACACGATAATGCCGTCAAACACCCCCGGATAATTGTCAGCGGTCTGATGAGCTTGATAAGATCCTCCTGATGCACCAAATCCAATTGTAAATTCAGGGACGCCATACCCCTCTATGAATTTTTCCTTCACCATAATATGAGTCTCAGACGCCAGTAAGTCATTACAATTCTGACCAAAAACATTTAAAGACGAAGAGACTACCGCGTATCCGATCTCAAAAAATTCCGGACGAATAACACCGCCGGAACGGGTGCCTTGTCGATACCAACCGCCCCTGCACCCGCCTCCATGAGTGTAAATCAACTTCCCATTCCAACCAGCGCTCCGACTCCATGGCGAAACCTCGGTATCATTCGGATCATGCAACATCGCAATTTCATATACCGCGCGATTAACTGTTCCCGTTTCCACGCGAATAATCTGAGGGATAGTCACACCATTTTCTAATGTAATAAAAGATACGTCGGGGGGATATTCCTTAGAACTCTCGTTAAATAACTTAAAAACATCGCTGCCCTCGGGGCGATATAGATAATCAATTCTTGTTTCAATACTGCAATCGTTGTCCAGCGCGGGACCCAAAGTGCCGCCAATCGCCAGTTCAAATTCTTCAGTTTGGCAGACGTATGGCTTTTGATGCGGGCCGGAAATTATGGGTCCCGACTCACTAAAATTATCAATTGTGATCTGGCTGGTTTCCTCAGCTGATTTAACCTCAAGAATATTTTTTCCCAATCCCATACCCTGAACAATTACCTGCCATTTTTTAATCCCAGTATTTACCAACTCTGCTTCAAGAACCCGATTGTTCAAAATCAACTGCACCTTAAATGCACCATTTTTATCGAGGTTAGAAATCTCGATTAAAGCATCACCACCAGTTACTAACCAAGGTTTAGACGAAAGAACTTCAATCTGCAACAATCGACTATTTTCCGACTCAAGCGGCGCGATTAGGGTTCCAACCGACTCATCTGTTGAGCACCCAACGACTATCAGCAGAGAGAGGTACACTACGCCTGCAATGACCCGCAGCAGATCTTTTTCCATATAATCCTCTTTAAAAGCAATTCAAACTAAAAAATCCTGAGCTGAACTACACGACGACGGTTCTAGAGTGATAGAATTCTGAAACTAGCACATCCCTCAAAACCTAGCATAACATTAGTACTATGATGACCCAAAAGCTTACCCTGCAGAAGAATATTAAGCTCAAACCTGTCAACGCACCTGATATAGACCAGAAGTGCTCTCGTTGCACGTTATCAATCTGCTGCAATTCTATAAACCAAAAAATACAAACTCCAAAGAGCAGAGAAGACTTCGATTTTTTACTTTGGCAAATATCACATGCTGGTGTAAATTTATTTAAAGATGCTGATGGATGGTTTCTTCATATCGCCACAAAGTGTGATCACTTATTAACGGGAGGGATTTGCGCCATATACGAAAAGCGTCCGATGGTATGTCGCGAGTACACCAATAGTTACTGCGAATTTGACGCGCCCATCTCTCAAACCGCGGAACTTTTTTTTTCCACATATCAAGAGTTGGATATGTATTGTGAGAAGCGATTTAAGTCTTGGTCTAGAAGATTTAGACCGCTTTAAAACAAGACAATAAATTCGCCAGTTGTTAAGTTCCCCGCCGCAGGAAAACTATAATCTGGAATAATAGTTTTTTCTAAACCAGGAATTTCTATTTGTTCATTTTTGTTATTGACCAGCCTAACTTGCAACTCTCCCCCTCTGCTGTGACTAATTGCTTCTCCCCACGCAATTAACTTTTCACCTCGCGAGTTTGCCGCAATGGTTGGGTTTTTTTGCCTCGTCGCTTTGGCAGGCTCACCCGCACCGACTTCTATATCAGCTCCTAAAAGTTTATAAACAGTTCGGGCCTTTGTCTCAAACGCCATCCAACTTTTCCCTTCTTGCGAACGCGCAATATCATTGGTGCTCAATGGGCATGCGGACATCGTCCACTCTCGCATTATTTGCATTGATTCGTATTCAGACCGCAAAAACTCTTCGTTAGAAAATTTATTTTGGTTCGATGACAGATTTAAAACCTGCATGTGACGCCCCGTTCCGTTAATAGCGGAGCGATAAGCAATCGCTAATTGATCCCCTCCAGTAAATTCAGCGGCTAACGAGCAGCATGCACAAGCTCCAAGACCAGAGTCGCCAACAGGTAGCTCCGGGCCAAAAGTTTCTCCGCTATCTATTGAAAATCGCATGTAAACCGTTCGCTCTTCTTCGTTGGCAAGATCGCCTGCACCCCAGACTAAAACCACATTCGGTCCCATTGCAGCTATGTCAGCACCGGCATCAATTCCCTCCGAGAATGTTGTTACCATGGAACGCTGTGTTTCAAATATTTGACGCCCAACATCCGATCGCGCATAGTAATATTGGTTGTCTCGGGGTAAGTACCACACGACATGAATTCTACCAGCGCCATCAACAGCCATCGATGCACGCGCAATTGAAAAAGTTTGTAAGTTGTACGCTTCGGAAGAAACTCGCACTGGGTCACCAAATCTTTTTTCCTCATGAGAAAACTCTCTGTAATACAGATGACCCTCTCTTGCCGATCGTGCCCGAAGACGCTTTTTGAAATACAGGAGATGCAGACCACCCTTCTCGTCGTTAACAAGTCTGGGTTGAAGTCCGCCGTCAGGGGTAGCCTCTATCCGAACCTGTGCATTAACTGCAGCGACACCGATGAGCAACAACAAGACACTCATTCTTTTTAACCTATGTAACAAAGTAATTACCTCCTACCTCGATCATGTCCCTTCTCAGCTTTTCAAGCAACTTTTAAGCGAGCAATCTAGCACACAAAGCAGCATCATATGAATCCTTAACATTTCGAGTTAGTAGAAAAATACTCACAATTAGTGCACTATCCTACTATGATGTTAGCGTCCCATTATTGAACCAAAATTTGCGCTAACTGCGTTAAGAGTTAATGATAAACTCTAACCCTTCGCATTAGGATAACTCATGACTCCAAGCTTCATACGTCTTATTAAATTTCATTGCTTCCACTCGATAAGAAAGAAGGGCATCTGTACTTTTCTACTTATAGGAATTGGGGTAAACAGTTGTTCAAAACCCCTCGAAACCACTGATTTGGAGGATACTACCGAATCTCATTTCAACACGACATTAAGCAACAAACAAATTATGTCACTTATCTTAGAGCCCGCCTCCGATATTCTCTGGGATTCAGGCGGTTGGGTTTTAGACGCCGCGGGATATGAAGAACTTTTCCCCACTACTGACGACGGATGGGATTATGTTCGAGCGCAAGCGGCAATCGTTGCCGAAACCGGAAATTTACTCGCTCTCCCTGAACGAGCACCAGATAACGATGCATGGCTCATATACTCGAACGGGCTTTCTGACGCCGGCCTACTAGCAATGGATGCAGCAGAGTCAAAAAACGAAGAGGCGTTTTTTGAAGCAGGCGGCCAAATCTATAGTGTCTGTACTGCTTGCCACCAAGCTTATAACCCGGACATCGTAAATCGTTTCGATTCGGCAGACTAAAGAAATGCGTTCAAGACTAGAAAGCCTACAAATCATTTGTAGCAGACCGATGTCTTCTTTTGTTTTAGCGCTGCTGACTATTTTTACATCTCTCGCTGTCTATGCTCATGGGTTGGAGGGTGCAGACGCCGCTTTTGTGCAGGCTATAGATGGACCAGCGGTTGGTCCCTTTATCTATCTTGGTGCAAAGCATATGGTTACTGGATACGACCACCTACTGTTCCTCTTTGGGGTAATTTTTTTTCTCTACAAGCCGAAACACATTTTTAAATATGTTTCACTTTTTGCTATCGGACACAGTTTGACTCTTTTGTTCGGCGTCCTTGCCGATCTCACAGTAAATGCTTACTTAATAGATGCAATTATTGGCTTTTCAATCGCATATAAAGCGTTTGAAAATATAGATGGATTTAAGAGCGTTTTCTCCTTCAACCCACGGGCGGATGTCGCTGTTTTTGTGTTCGGGTTATTTCACGGCCTCGGTCTAGCGACAAAGCTGCAGGAATTTAACCTATCTGAAAACGGCATTATTACTAACATCCTAAGTTTCAATATCGGCGTTGAATTAGGGCAGCTATTTGCTCTCAGCGTTGTATTGATAGGAATTATTATTTGGCGGAGCACTGACAACTTTTCTCGAAACGCATTCGCAACTAATGTTGTAATCATGACGGCGGGTTTTTTACTCGCCGGTTATCAGCTAAGCCACTACTATTGGACTGGGGCGATCTAAAATCCGTCTTAAGAAACATGTCACCAACTAGAAAGGATCTTCACGTGATTTCACAAGAAACTAAAACTCCGGATCCAAAAAAGATCATTATTGCTACTTTGGGAGCACTAGTAATTGCCATATTTATTACTTTTGCCTTTATCCTTCCCGCTGAGCTTGGAAAGGACCCTCTCGGCTCTGGTCGACTGCTTGGCCTTACAGCATTATCAAACCCTCTCAACCCTTTTGAAGCGCAGCCCGAGGGATGGCGCAATGACCGCGTTGAGTTTGTTCTGGAGCCTTTCCAATCCGTAGAATACAAATACCACCTCGACCTTGATGCCCCAATGGTATTTAACTGGCAAACTGACGGTGAGGTTTATTATGACATGCATGCCGAGCCAGCCGGCCTTGGAGAGGAGTATGTTCAAAGTTTCGAGCAGGGCAACGGGCTGACGATGAATGGTGCTTTTCATGCGCCTTTTTCCGGAATCCACGGATGGTTTTGGGAAAATCGAGGTCTTACAACTGTTACAGTCAAACTTAATGCGTCTGGTTTTTTCTTCGCCTCAACTGTATTTCGGGACGGGGGTGATTTTGAACGCCAAATATCTCCAAACGCTCGTTAAATACTATGTATGAATTTCTTTTATGCAAAAAAAACCGCCTCTCGGCGGTTATTTTTTAACGACCCGGTTCAGTCGCGTCTGAACCATCTCTTGGAGCTCCGGTGCCCGACGAACCCATGAATAATTTTCTCCCATCGGGGAAGGTAATGTCTCTTCCGTTAGCTCGACAAGTCGGCTCACAAAGCCGATCCTTAGACTGATAGCCAGTTACGACGATATCCGTTCCCAAGACCAGCGTGTTACGATTTATCCCACGTCGCAATAACGTGTTAGGAGTTCCACCCTCGACCATCCACAACCCAGGATCGCGAGTCGCCTCAGCATCAGTATTATCAAGGTGTATCCATGTGTGAGGGTTTATCCATTCCACTCGAGTGATTGGACCACCGAGACGAACCGGCAGATTCGCGTCAAATTCCGCTGAAAAGGCGTGATGGGCAACGGCGGGAGTCTTTAAAGCGGCAACTCCGGCAGCGGTGACCATGGCAAGTCCCAATAGTTTGAAATTCATATCCTGTCCCCGTAATGTAGTTTTTGTTTGATACGCTCTAAACACTCACCGTAGTTTAATGCACAAAGGGTAATCGATCAACTTTAGACGATTCAACATGCTGACATGTCAGTGACTTGTCTCCCAACACCTCGTTTATTTAAAAAATTGATCAGAAACCTAATTCACTCTCACGCCCTTTTCTATATTTCCCATACATTAACTCCTCCACAAATTCCACACACTTGAATTGAGGTAGCTCATATCCCACCTCCAGGCGCCGGTAGATCGGCATTCTTATGGTCCATGGCTCCTCGAAGACCTCAGGATCCTCCATAGTCGCTTCGTATTCAATCACGTTTTCACTCACCAGGGTATATCGTTCAGTGACTTTAAGTTGATAACTATGATGGTTGCCGGCTCGATCAAACCAGGTCCGATCATCCAATCCTGTGACCTCTACAACCCAAGTGTCGCCATCCCAATAGCCAAATGATTGGCCCATCCATGAATCAAGCGGCGCGGGACCTGGATCTTCCAAAAATACGTTTCGTACTGAGCCCGCGAAGGAATATGCGATGAAAAAAGCACTTTCACTTTGAAATATTTGAAAAGGGTGTGGCATGTAAGTCGCGCGGGGAACTCCAGGCATGTAGCACTTGATCTCAGGATCATTCTCGAGCCAATTCGCAGCATTCTCATCACGTCGAGCTAATGCTTCTGGTTTGTAAGGTATCCGCCCCCCGTCAACCACACCATAACTGGCAGGAACCGCGCCCGCGGCGCCCATCGCAACGACTGCTGGAGACGGAACTGGAACGAAATCTCCGGGAACTAATTGATAGGCGGCCTTTGGCGCAGCGGCCTCTAGATTATCATTGGCGTTCATCAAAACCTGCCAAATACCATTGAAATCAGGCTTTCCATTCGGAGAGCGCGGAATCTCGCTATTCGATGCTGACTGTCCTCCACCCGTCGTCATGCTGTTGGATGAATCAGTAGGAGAGCAACTTATGCAAAATGCGGCAAGTGCTGGCAGTAACCAATAAAGTCTCATAATTCCGTCCCTTGATTTTAGTATTGAAATTGCGGGCCCTTTCTAACTGGGCTCTCAGGCGATGAAACCACCTGACCTGAAATGTGTCAAGTGATCGCAAAGCTTTACAAAAGAAACAAAAGCTCGGCTACCCAATGTGTCTAACAAATTATTAAGATCTTGCTTGGAAGGTGTTGAATAGACTTCGGAGCCACCTTCTTAACGGAACCTCTACGTAGAGGTAGATAAGGGTGCAAACAACCAACAAAATAAGGGCAAGCAAGGCGCTATGCAACATAACGGGCAGAGATTGCGGTAAAAAATCAAAAAATTGGAGCATCTCCATCAATGGCCAGTGGAAACAATAAAGCACGTAACTGACTCCGCCAAGAAAAAAACAAAAGCGGTGCTGTCGATTATTGGGCTCCCAATCGAGGCGGCTCATTACATACACAATCAATGTTACCGCCGGTACAGATAGGTAAAATGAACCGTACTGATAAGGAAGGTAATTTTGTGCTAGATACACAGTTCCCAAGTAAAGCGCGACTGCTGGCAATAACCAAAGGGGATGGAAACGTCCAAAAATTTCTGGTGGGCGAATTAAATGAACGCGGTATAACAGCATTCCCAAAATAAATTCACTACCACGTACAATAGGATTCGTATAAACCGGAATATTTAATTCTGCCAACCCCAGATTTTCACCAGGAGGCAACCAGCTTTGGATGAGGCCGAACTGGAGTAAATATAGCGAAAGCATAAGGAATAAGATCCTCGGAAGTGTATTAACTCGGCGAAGTGCAATCAACCAAAAAGGAAAAGTTACATAAAAGTACATCTCTAACACTAACGACCAAAGCGGGCCATTGAACACAAGATTTAACGACTGAATCTCTGAGAGGGACTGCGTAAACGTGGCATGAGCAACCGTTGCCCTAACCCAAAACTGTAAACCAAGATCTTCAGGCAAATCAAAACGCAACTGCAACGGCCGATGCACTTCCTCCCAAAACTGATCGGCCAAGCTGAGATATCCAATCGAAACAAAAGCTGCAGAAACAAATACTGCTAGGAGATATGCAGGAAAGATTCGAATGATACGGTGACTATAAAAACGGCGATAACCTGCACGGCCAACAATTTCTGGATAGTTATATGACAGAATAAATCCGCTTAAAACAAAGAACCATGACAAAAAAGTGGTTCCCAGCGTGCCATAGACGATAGGATTTCCAAAAATTGTTTCATAATGAACAAAGACGACGATCACAGCGCCAACAAAACGACCAACGTCTAGAATCGGAATCTTGTCTTTATCCACTGTGGTGCTCAAGTTACGACGCTTCCTTTCGCAGCAAAACAATGACGCCCTATGCCTCAGCGAGACATAAACCTCTTTAAGCCCAAAGTTATGAACTAACTTTCGAGATAGGCGATTTCATAGGTAACCCCATCTGCACTAGTTCCTCCGGAACCGCGTTGAGAGCTAAAATATAACCGCTCAAATGAAGGATCAAAAGCGGGTCCTGTAATCTCGGAGCGATCATGCCCCACAACTTGTAAAATCGGCATAACTCTCTCATCAGAAGTCAGTGCAATTAATTGCATGTGCCCACCATCCTCCGCCACCAATACATCGCCGGTCGGCGTAATGGCGAGATTATCAACACCAGACAGAATCGGGCTGGCGCTTGTTGCTAAATCGTATGCCAAAGAAAGCTGATGTGATTCTATGTTATAAGCCCAAACACGATTGTCTCGTTTCGTGCTAAAAAAAACCGTCCTTTCATGTATCACAACACCCTCTCCGCCCCGAAAAGGACTATAGCTCTGCACCTGCTTTCGGGTTGATGTCGATTTCGCTAGAGGATCTGGCACCTCGTGCCAAATCACTATACTCTCCCCACCATCCTCCCTTACCTCGGCAATTTCTAATCTACCGCTGCTGATGTCTGGAAGCCCACTGCTGGGGACAAATCTATAAAAGCCACCATCAGGGCGGTCTTCCGTAAGGAACAAGTAACCCGTGGCCTCATCTACGGCAACAGCCTCGTGCGAAAATACGCCCAAAGCTGGCCTAGCCACAGCAGGATCTCGGCCTGTCGGATCACACTCATAAACCTGCCCGGTCCTTGTTTCTTCGCACGAAAGCCATGTGCCCCATGGTGTTGTTCCCCCAGCGCAGTTCCATGTCGTATTCTCGAGAATCGGATAGCTATCGATAAGCGCCCCAGAAGAATTAAAACGAAGGGCACCTACCCCGCCTCTTCCGGAAATTTCGCTATTGGAAACATATATCCAACCCCCATCAGATTGCGCGAAGACACCCCCTCCGTCCGGTGCACCATGCCAAACCTGCGCTCCATCCACGGGCGAGGTGCCACTACGAGCGACTATTCGAGAACGAAACCCAGGCGGCAAACAAATACCATTTGCGTCGGGAGGTAGTAACGTACCAACGTCTCCGAGTGCAGAAAATCTTCCTACTCCCTCCGAGCCAATCGCCCGGATTCCACCAGAAAGAAACGCAGAAAACCCTATTCCTGCCATTTTCAGAAATTCTCGTCGATTTACTAAGCTAGATTTCATAATCTTTCCCTATCCGAAAAGCCAAATACTTGTTCTTTATAAGTCAAATCCTAATAAAGCTTATGATTATTGGTTCTTAAACAATATAGTCTCGCCAAAAAAGATTATTCAAACGCAGGTTATCAAGTCCAATTCCGTATGATTGAGTGAATTGTAGTTAACTTCAATAATCTTGGAGGAAGTCATGACTAAAATATCGAATCATTCTCTCTTAAGTTTAAAATCTTTGACTGTTTTCTTTTTATTGGCGCTTGCAACGATACCCTCTAGCGCTCATCAAAGCAGTACCCTCGAAAAAACGCAAACAAAAGAATTATCAACCGTCGTTATGATCACAGAGCTTGATCAGAACGGCGATGGCGTCCTTAACTACCCTGAATTCTCCGCAAAGGCTCCGAAACGATTTTCGTTGCAAGATACAGACGGCGACGGAGGCCTCACATTGGAGGAATTTTATCAACATCGCTATAATTTACGAGAGAAAAGAAAGAAAAAGATCACTCAGCAGAGATCAAATCCGAGAATGACAGGC
>TARA_Y100000385_G_scaffold249888_1_pt1 | contig 22236 bp, 22 predicted proteins | sample TARA_Y100000385 | Tara Oceans TARA_Y100000385 (sample SAMEA2620980) | marine metagenome | biome: marine biome (ENVO:00000447); feature: surface water layer (ENVO:00002042); material: "saline water (ENVO:00002010), including plankton (ENVO:xxxxxxxx)" | depth 5 m
TTAATTCTTCTTCTCGGCGAATCCTACACTTCTGGTATTTTTCTGAAATAGCCCTGGCCTCTTTGTTTTCAACGCTGCGTTTTTTTTGTTCTGTTACATCTGATAAAATTATAGCGACTAAATTATCTTTTATATCCCAAGCATAGACCTTATAAACATTACCACTTGCCTCATATTCTAACTCAGAATGTTCAACTTTGGATAGTAATGCATTTTGGATGTTTTGCATCCAATGGCTTCCACCGTCGTTAAAAAGCTGAGTGTAGGAGTTGTTTATGAGCTGTTTTTTTGTTTTGCATACCTTGTTTTCAAAGGCTTTATTAACGGCTCTGTAATAATAATCAATGAGCGCTCCTTTTTGGTTGTAAATAGGCTCAATGATTTTAAACAATAGCGGTACTTTATAAAGAAGTTCTTGATACTGTGCTGTTTTTGATCGTAACGCCTTTTTTTTAAGATTTCTTTTTAAGATTTTAATCTCTTTTTCTAAGTCTTTATAACTAGTTTTTTTCATAGGTTAAGTTTAAAAACAATCAATATTTGGGCTCAGATTGCTATACTTTTTAGGCTTTATCTTGTTGGCATACAATGTAATACTTGATTAAATATAAGTAAATTGCAATAAAATACAAGTAAATTTTATTTAAAAATTTTATTTCAGCAGTAGAATTTTGTTGTAAAAACTATCTTTATTTAGAATAAATAAGAATTTTCTGGCGTTTATCTAATTTTTCATAGCATATTTATAAATATGTTGTAAAAAAAAACGCCTGCAAAGTTGCAAGCGTTTTTTTAATATAAGTGATGGAATTTATTATAAATCAGCAGACTTTACTGTTTTAATAATACGTCCAGCAATTTTGTAAGGATCACCATTAGAAGCTGGTCTGCGATCTTCTAACCAACCTTTCCAGCCTTTTTCAACGGCAATGATTGGGATTCTAATTGATGCACCTCTATCTGAAATACCCCATGAGAAATCGGTAATTGCAGCAGTTTCATGTAGGCCTGTCAAACGTTGGTCATTAAATTCACCATATACTTCAATATGTTCTTTTACTACAGGTCTGAACGCTTCACAAATCTTAGCATACACCTCTTTATCTCCACAAGTTCTTAAGGTAGTGTTAGAGAAGTTGGCATGCATTCCTGATCCGTTCCAGTCCATGTCTTTTCCAAGTGGTTTTGGATGGTATTCGATATAGTAGCCATACTTTTCAGTGAGTCTATCCAGTAAATAACGTGCAACCCAGATTTCATCTCCTGCTTGTTTGGCCCCTTTGGCAAACAATTGAAACTCCCACTGTCCAGAGGCAACTTCTTGATTAATTCCTTCAAAGTTTAGGCCAGCATCAATACATAAATCCGCATGTTCTTCTACCAAATTTCTTCCATGTGTATTTAAGCCTCCTACAGAACAATAGTACATTCCTTGTGGTGCAGGGTAGCCGCCAATTGGGAATCCTAGAGGCAACTGCGTTTTTGTATCCATAATGAAATACTCTTGCTCAAAACCAAACCAAAAATCATTATCATCGTCATCAATAGTAGCTCTTCCATTAGAAACGTGAGGTGTTCCATCAGCGTTTAGGACTTCTGTCATTACTAAAAATCCATTAATTCTTGAGGGATCTGGATAAATAGCAACTGGTTTCAATAAACAATCAGAATCATCGCCAGAGGCTTGTCTTGTTGACGAACCGTCAAAAGACCAGTTGTCTAATTCTTCGATTGTTCCTTGAAAGTTTTCGTGCTCTTCAACCTTAGTTTTACTTCTCATATTTTGGGTTGGATGGTAACCATCAAGCCAAATATATTCTAGTTTAATTTTTGCCATAATATTTTTGAAATAATTAATTTATCTAAACAAATATAAAAATTATGGCAGTTACTCTATTTTATTTAGGGGTTAAATTATTAACATACATTAGTTTTTATTGAATACCCTATTTTGGGGGGGGTTTATTTGTATTTTTCATATTTTAATTATGAATTATTATGAAATTTGTTAATAAATATTAAACTAATAGAGGATTATTAGTGTGATTATTTTATTTTTGTAATTATAGATTCATCAATAAATTTTATACATGTCCACACTTAGATTTTATGCTCTCAAGCAATCTTTAGACCGTCTTCCAATCCCTGTTTCTGGAGAAATAAAACAATCCGAAATTTTTGGAGCCAATGTTTTTGGATTTAAAATTATGCGTCAATTTCTAACCAAAGACGCCTTTAATAGTTTGATGAGAGCTATTGAAAAAGGAGATAAGATTAACCGCTCCATTGCGGATCAAATTGCCTCGTCAATGAAAGATTGGGCTCTGGCCAAAGGAGTTACTCACTACACCCACTGGTTTCAGCCTTTAACAGGTGCTACGGCCGAAAAACACGATGCTTTTTTTGAAACTGTTGGCCAAGGGGAAGCCCTAGAACGCTTTGAAGGCAACCAGCTTGTTCAACAGGAACCTGATGCTTCTTCTTTTCCAAATGGCGGTATACGCAATACATTTGAGGCCCGAGGATATACAGCTTGGGACCCTACATCCCCAGCATTTATTTACGGATCTACCTTATGTATTCCAACTGTTTTTGTCGCCTATACCGGAGAAGCTTTAGATTATAAAACCCCGCTTTTAAGAGCCTTAGCAGCTGTAGATCAAGCTGCAACGGACGTGTCGCGTTATTTTGACAAATCTGTTAAAAAAGTAACAGCTTCGCTTGGCTGGGAACAAGAGTATTTTTTAATTGATAAAGCACTTGTAGCCGCAAGACCAGATATTGAGATGACTGGCCGCACGCTTTTAGGGCATAGTTCGGCAAAAGATCAGCAGTTAGACGATCATTATTTTGGTACAATTCCTGCCCGTGCACTGAACTTCATGCGCGAGCTTGAAACAGAGTCTATGCTTCTTGGAATACCCGTTAAAACCCGCCATAATGAAGTCGCTCCTAATCAGTTTGAATTGGCTCCGATTTATGAGGAAGCTAATTTGGCAGTTGACCATAATTCATTGGTAATGGATGTGATGCAAAAAGTAGCAGACCGCCATAACTTTAAAGTTCTATTTCATGAAAAACCTTTTGCGGGAGTCAACGGCTCTGGTAAACACAATAATTGGAGTTTGAGTACAGACAGCGGAGTTAATTTATTAGCCCCTGGAAAAACCCCAATGAGTAATTTACAGTTTTTGACTTTTTTTATAAATACCATAAAAGCAGTTCACGACAATGAGGAGCTTTTACGTTCTTGTATTGCCTCCGCCACTAATGATCATCGCCTTGGGGCCAATGAAGCGCCCCCTGCAATTATTTCTGTATTTATTGGCGCCCAGTTAACAAAAGTATTACAGGAGTTAGAAGGGGTAACTAAAGGAAAATTGTCACCTGAAGAAAAAACAGATTTAAAATTAAATGTCGTCGGAAAAATTCCAGAAATATTATTGGATAATACCGATAGAAACCGCACCTCTCCATTTGCATTTACAGGAAACAAATTTGAGTTTCGTGCTGTTGGATCGACTGCTAATTGTGCCAACCCAATGACGGTTCTGAATTCTATTGTTGCCCGTCAATTAATTGATTTTAAAGCGGAGGTTGATGTCTTGATTTCCAAAAAAGATTTTAAAAAGGACGAGGCCATATTCAATGTATTGAGAGAATACATTAAAACCTCAAGAAATATTCTCTTCGAAGGGAATGGCTACGGAAGCGCCTGGGAAAAAGAAGCTCTTAAACGCGGTTTGAGTAACAATAAAAATACGCCAGCTGCACTCAAGGTAAAAATTAAGCCAAAGACCATCGCCTTGTATGAGAGTCTAAACGTAATGAATAAGGTTGAAATTGAAGCACGCTATGACATAGAAATTGAAGAATATGTTCATATTGTTCAAATTGAAGGTCGAAGTTTAGGAGATATTGCCCGTAACCACGTTATTCCAACTGCTGTAAAATATCAAAATATTTTGATTGATAACGTTAAAGGTTTAAAAGATATTTATGGGAAAGAGTTTAAGAATTACGCAAGTGAACAACTGCTACTCATTGCGGAAATATCAAAGCGAATTGAGGCTATAAACTCTGGCGTTACAAAAATGACTAATGAACGTAAAAAGGCCAATGCTATTGACGATTCTACTCAAAAAGCTGAAAAGTACTGTGAAAAAGTAAAGCCACTTTTTGATGATATTCGTTACCATTGTGATAAACTTGAGTTGTTGATTGACGATGAATTATGGCCTTTGGCCAAGTATCGTGAATTATTGTTCACGAAATAAAACCAAAAAACTAATTTACTGAATTGGGCTTTTTTAATTCAATAAACCTAAATACTTTATTACTTTTGTATGACAAATATTTTTTATGGGAAATGACATAAGTAAACGCTATGCGCAACGAGGTGTTTCGGCCTCTAAAGAGGATGTTCATAATGCTATTAAGAAAATAGATAAAGGCCTGTTCCCAAAAGCCTTCTGTAAAATTGTAGAAGATCATTTAACCAATGATAAAGACTACTGCTTAATCATGCATGCGGACGGTGCAGGGACCAAAAGTTCCCTTGCTTATATGTACTGGAAAGAAACAGGAGATGTTTCGGTTTGGAAAGGTATTGCCCAGGATGCTTTAATCATGAATATTGATGATTTATTATGTGTTGGAGCTACAGACCATATTATGTTGTCTTCCACTATAGGCCGTAATAAAAATGTCATTCCTGGCACTGTTATTTCTGCTATTATAAATGGCACTGAAGAACTTATAAACGATTTAAAGGGCTTTGGAGTGACCATTCATTCCACTGGAGGCGAAACTGCTGATGTAGGAGATTTGGTAAGAACCATTATCGTCGACTCTACCGTTACAGCTAGAATGCCGCGAAAGAATGTGATCGACAATGCCAATATAGTAGCCGGAGATGTGATTGTTGGCTTAGCTTCTTTTGGTCAAGCTACTTACGAAAAGTCTTATAACGGTGGTATGGGCAGTAATGGCCTTACATCCGCAAGACATGATGTGTTTGGAAGCTATTTAGCAGCTAAATATCCGGAAAGCTTTGATCCCACAATTCCTGAAGATTTAGTGTATTCTGGAAACATGAAATTAACTGATCCCATTGAGGGAGCGCCTATAAATGCAGGGCAATTAGTGTTATCTCCAACCCGTACCTATGCGCCGATTATAAAAGCGATTTTAGAATCCTATGATGCGACTGCTGTTCACGGAATGGTACATTGTAGTGGAGGCGCACAAACCAAAATACTTCACTTTGTAGACAACTTACATATAATAAAAGACAGTATGTTCGAAATTCCGCCATTGTTTAAATTGATACAATCGCAATCCAATACTGACTGGAAAGAAATGTACCAAGTATTTAACTGTGGACATCGAATGGAATTATATATTAAACCTGAAATTGCAGACGCGATAATTGCAATTTCAAAATCATTTAATGTAGACGCTCAAATTGTGGGGCGCGTAGAAGCTGCAAAGTCTAAAAAATTGACAATTAAAAGTGAGTTTGGATCCTTTGAATATTAGCAGTTCTTTAAATAACTTTGAATCCATAAAAAACAGTACTTTTGCAACATAAATCCTCAAGGTAGATGTTAGAAAAAATACAAATAGTTAAGCAGCGTTTTGATGAGGTTAATGATTTGATCATACAACCAGATATTATTTCTGATCAGAAGCGCTATGTTCAGCTAAACAAAGAATATAAAGACCTTAAAAAAATTGTTGACTTAGGACTCAAATACGAGTCTCTTATGAACAATATTGATGAGGCTAAAGATATAATTTCTGACGGGTCTGATGCTGAAATGCTTGAAATGGCCAAAATGCAAATGGAAGAAGCCAAGGCACAAGTACCTGAGTTGGAAGAGAAAATCAAATTTCTTTTAATTCCTAAAGATCCTGATGATTCCAAAAATATAGTGATGGAAATTCGGGCTGGTGCTGGAGGCGATGAAGCCAGTATTTTTGCAGGAGATTTACATCGAATGTACACTAAATACTGCGAGTCAAAGGGTTGGAAGGTTGATGTTGTAGATTTTAATGAGGGGACTTCTGGAGGTTTTAAAGAAATTATTTTTGAAGTTACAGGAGAGGATGTTTATGGTACTATGAAGTTTGAGGCCGGTGTCCACCGTGTTCAACGCGTTCCTCAAACAGAGACGCAGGGACGAGTGCATACCAGTGCAGCCTCGGTAATTGTATTGCCAGAAGCTGAAGAATTTGATGTGCAACTTGATATGACAGAGGTTAGAATTGAACGTACAACATCTACAGGACCTGGAGGTCAATCCGTCAACACAACCTACTCTGCCATTAAATTACATCACGAGCCAACAGGCATGATTGTAAGTTGTCAAGATCAAAAATCGTCTCATAAAAACTTAGAAAAAGCCCTTAAAGTGCTGCGGTCTCGTTTGTATGAAATGGAACTCGCTAAAAAACAAGCCGCAGATTCTGAAAAAAGAAAAAGCATGGTATCTTCAGGAGACCGAAGCGCCAAAATTAGAACCTATAACTACTCTCAAGGCCGTGTTACCGAACACCGAATCGGCTTAACACTTTACGACTTGTCAAACATAATCAATGGCGATATCCAGAAAATAATAACGGAACTTATGCTGGCTGAAAATACTGAAAAACTCAAAGCTGATAACGGCGCACTCTAAGCTATGACCACTCAAAAACTTGTTTCTGAAATTAAAAAAAAGCAATCTTTTCTTTGTATAGGACTTGATGTTGATTTAACTAAAATACCTCCACACTTATTGGAGTTAGAAGATCCCATCTTCGCATTCAATAAAGCTATAATTGAGGCCACTCATCATTTATGTGTGGCTTACAAGCCCAATACCGCATTTTACGAGGCTTATGGCCTTAAAGGCTGGAAGTCTCTTCAAAAAACAATTCATTATTTGAATGAAAATCATCCAGAAATTTTTACAATTGCGGATGCCAAACGCGGGGATATTGGCAACACTAGTAGTATGTATGCCAAAGCTTTTTTTGAAGATTTAGCTTTTGATAGTGTAACTGTAGCGCCCTATATGGGTAAAGACTCTATAGAGCCTTTTCTTGAATTTTCAGACAAGCATACTATTATGCTGGCCTTGACCTCTAATACGGGTGCTTTTGATTTTCAAACTCTTACAACGATTGGAAAGCCACTCTACCAATATGTTCTTGAAACTTCAAAAGGATGGAAGAACTCGGATAACTTAATGTATGTAGTTGGGGCTACCAAAGCGTCTTATTTTTCTGAAATTAGAAAAATAGTTCCCGATAGTTTTTTGTTAGTGCCTGGTGTAGGTGCACAAGGGGGGCGTTTAGCTGAGGTTTGCTCTAACGGAATGAATGCACAAGTGGGACTTTTGGTAAATTCTTCTAGAAGCATTATATATGCTTCTTCAACTTCTGATTTTGCAATACATGCCGCTTCTAAAGCGCAAATTATACAATTGGAAATGGCTGGCTTAATGGCCAAGTATTTCTAAAGGGCAAGTTATATTGTTAGAATCCATTTTTTTTGAATTTTCTTAAATTTTCTCAATTCTTTTTTTAAAAGATATAAAAATTCACGGCCATCACTATTGCAGTTTTCCAATCGCTTACAGTTTTTAAGCAAACGCTTGGTAAGCCATTTAACAGTTTGTATATAATAGTGCTTGTGCTCGTAAAAGACTTCTTGGTCAATTTTCATTATAAAGGGAGCCAATGAATTTGATTGCCGAACGATATCTCCAGAAAAATAAATATTTTGATTTTCTCGACCATCGGAATTTAAGCTGGAAAGATCGGCATTTAAATAGCTTGAGATCATTTTGGAAAGTGATCCTATTTCAATTGCTTTATTGTAAAAAGCAATATGTAGTTCTGATGAACTTTGCAGCGGCATAAATGAGTTATTGTATATCTCAAAATTACTGCTTAATCTATATAGTTTTTATTTAAAAATTAAAGATAAATGGCGATATTTGTTTAAATATTTATTTTTTTAATAAAAAAACCTTAGAAATGAAACTAGATATTATACATTCTAAAATATTAGAACAGCTCCAACGCAATGCTCGAATATCTAATACTGCGATAGCTAAACAGGTAGGTATTTCATCGCCTGCTGTTACTGACCGAATAAGGAAAATGGAGGATTTCGGAGTTATAGAAGGCTATTACACAAAAGTTTCTCACTACGAATTGGGATATGATTTCAGAGCTTTAATTACAGTACGCGCCTTTATGGGGCGTTTGAAGCCATTTTTGCACAAGCTTAAAACACTTGACGAAGTGATAAATTGTTACCGAATTACGGGCAACGAAAATATAGTTATGGAAGTTGTTTTAAGCAATCAACGGCACCTGGAAAAGTTTATCGATCAGTTAATTACTTATGGGGAAACAAAAACTCAAATTATTCTTTCAAATGTAGTTTCAAACCATCCTATATTAAAAAAGTAATTGTAAATTACAGCGATGATACGACTGCTCACTTATTGGCTGTTTTTTGGTCTGTTGATCTCTTTAGGGTGTCAGTCTAAAAAAAAACCTATTAAGTCTAATTCCCAGTTCGAAAGGGAACAAAACAGTTTTTTTAAAGATGCTACTACATCGCCTTTAAAAGCAAAAGATTTAAAAGCATTTCAAGGCCTTCGTTTCTTCCCTATTGACTCCTCATTTATTGTAAAAGCCCAATTGTTTCGCACCCCTGATTCTCCTTATTTTGAAATGAAAACAACGACTGATCTTGTGCTTAAAGAGCGGGTCTATGGCATTTTGTATTTTAGTATTAACAAACAGTCTTTTGAACTGAATTTATATCAAAGCCAGTCCGCAACGGATTCTGATTTGGATTCTGAAGAGCTGTTTCTTCCTTTTTTGGATGACACTAATGGGGTGACAACCTATGGAGGGGGACGTTATATAGACTTGGCAATTCCAGTGGGAAATCAGTTAGTTATAGACTTTAACCAAGCTTATAACCCCTATTGTGCCTACAATGAAAAATATTCCTGTCCAATTGTCCCAAAAGAGAATTACCTGCCTTTACACATAACAGCAGGAGTCAAACGTTTTAAAGAGTACTAAAGCTTTTGGACATAACGAAGCCCAAAAGTACCGCTATAATTCCAAGACCTATGGAGCCCAAAGTATAGATTGCAAAATTAGTTAGATCGCCTGCTTTTAAAAACTGTTGATTTTCATAAGTAAAGGCAGAAAAGGTGGTGAACCCTCCGCAAAACCCAGTTACTAACAACAGTGTTTGGTTTTCTGAAAAGCTGCTACTTTTCAAAGCAATTCCAATAAAAAGCCCTATTAGCAGGCTGCCAATTATATTAACGGTAAAGGTGCTCCAAGGAAAGCCAGCTGTTGAAGTATTAAAAAACTTTCCGATGGCATACCGCAGTGCGCTGCCAATGCCTCCTCCTAAAAAGACTAATACTAACTGTTTCATTTTGGTTATTTTTGCTAAATTAAAAATACATTCTCTAGAAATGACAAAAAAATGATTTTTATTTGTTGACTAAAATGCGTTATATTCGTGATCACTTTAAAAAATACTTGAAGTAAACGACTTAATTTAAAACACAAAAAGATGAAATTATTTTCAAAAACAGCATTGGTCTCTATGGTCTTTGCACAATTGTTTTGGTCTTGTAATACAGAAATTAAAACAGATATTAAAATTGATTTATCGCCAACAGACTTTATATCTGTAAGTTCTGAAGACGATTTCCCTTATATGGTAGAACAGTTTTCAGATCTAAAAGTTCTACGCTATCAAATCCCTGGCTGGGACAACCTAACTCTAAAAGAACAAAAGCTGGTTTATTACCTGACACAGGCTGGTTTGTCTGGACGTGATATTATGTGGGATCAAAACTACCGATATAACTTAACGATCCGAACCGCATTAGAGCATGTTTACACGACTTTTGAGGGAGATAAGAGTACTGCGGACTGGCTAGCTTTTGAAGTTTTTTTAAAGCGTATATGGTTTAGCAATGGAATTCACCATCATTATAGCAATGCTAAAATGCTTCCTGAATTTTCATCAGAATATCTAGCGTCAATTTTAGAGGCGACATCGACTTCTCTGACAGGCCCTGCTTTTGAAGTTCTTTTTAATGATAAAGATGCTAAAAAAGTAAACCAAGCTAAGAATACGGATAATGTAGCAGAATCAGCAGTCAACTTTTATGGCGTTGGAGTTACAAATGCAGATGTTGAGACTTTTTATGCCAACATAAGTTCTCCAAATCCCGATAAACCACTGTCTCATGGTTTAAATTCTCAGCTGGTTAAAGTAGAGGGCGAACTTAAAGAGCGGGTCTATAAATCTGGAGGCTTATACGGCGCTGCGATTGATAAAATTGTAAAGTGGCTAGAATTGGCTAAAGGGGTTGCTGAAAACCAAGCCCAAGCAGATGCATTGGCCTTACTTATACGTTATTACAACACAGGAGACTTACAAATTTGGGATGACTATAATGTAGCATGGACTGCTGCAACCGAAGGCAATATTGATTATATTAATAGTTTTATCGAAGTCTATAATGACCCCTTAGGCTATAGAGGATCTTATGAAACTATTGTACAAATAAAAGACTTTGACATGTCTAAAAAAATGGCAGTATTATCTGAAAATGCGCAATGGTTTGAGGACAATTCACCTTTATTTCCTGAGCACAAAAAGAAAAATGTAGTGGGGATTAGTTACAAAACTGTTAATGTGGCCGGCGAAGCCGGCGATGCATCGCCCACAACCCCAATAGGAGTCAACCTTCCAAATGCCAATTGGATTCGTGCCTCCGTAGGAAGTAAATCTGTTTCCTTAGGAAATATTACGAATGCTTATAATAATTCTGGAAGCTCTGGAAGACTTAAAGAATTTGTACATGACGATCTAGAATATGAACTAGAAACTTTATACGGAAAAAGTGGAGACAAACTCCACACAGCTCTACATGAGGTGGTAGGACATGCCTCAGGACAATTAAATCCAGGTGTTGGTGAAACCAAAGAAACCTTGAAAAATTATGCTTCAACTTTAGAGGAAGGACGCGCCGATTTAGTAGGCTTATATTATTTATACAGTCCTAAATTACAAGAGTTGGGCTTAGTGACCGATTGGAAGAGTGTAGGAATGGCCGCATTTGATGGCTATATCCGAAATGGACTAATGACCCAATTAATTAGACTCAATCTTGGGGATGATGTTGAGGAAGCACATATGCGAAACCGTCAGTGGGTTAGTGCATGGGCTTATGAGAAAGGACTTAAAGACAATGTAATTGAAAAAGTAACACGCAATGGGAATACGTATTTTAACATTACTGATTATGAAAAGTTACATGAATTATTTGGTCAGTTACTTCGTGAGACGCAGCGCATAAAGTCAGAAGGTGATTTTGAAGCGGTCCAAGCCTTGGTTGAAGGCTATGGTGTAAAAGTAGATCAAAAGATACATGCGGAGGTTTTGGAACGCAATAAGCAATTTACATCTGCTCCATATGGTGGGTTTGTAAATCCAGTACTGTTACCTCAAATGAATGCAGCTGGAGAAATTACTGCTATTGATGTTAAGTATGTGAAAAGTTTTGTAGATCAAATGCTAAACTATTCTGCCAACTATGGCTTTTTGCCTGAGGTAAACTAGACAGTGAATTTTAAAAGATTATAATAAGTCACTTAGCGGTATACTAAGTGGCTTTTTTAGTAGCCTAAAACAAATTTTATAGCAGCAATGCCTGAAATGAAGCCAATAAAGGCTAATAGAACCCATAAACTTCCTTTGTAATATTTTTGATGAAGATTAAAATCTTTGCGGTAGGCATATATCAGAATGCCACTAAAACAAATGGCAAAAAGGATTCCAAAAATTAGTTGTCCTTGAGTGAACATAATTGCGTATTTTTAGGCTTTTAAATTTAGTCAAATTTATAAAAAAATTGACAATACTAAGCGCAAGTTTAATATCTAATATTTTAGAGCTAAAATTTATTGTAAATAACCAATTATGAAAGATAAAATAAAAGCCGTTCAGCAGTTTCATGAAGCCTTTAAGATTGGCTACAGAAACTCTTTAAAAGCGGACTTAGGTTTGGCGAAAAACACCCTTCGTTTTAATTTAATGAAAGAAGAAAATGAGGAGTATTTAGAAGCTGCCAATAACAATGATATGGTCGAGGTGGCTGATGCCTTAGGGGATATGCTTTATATTCTTTGTGGAACAATTATTGAGCATGGGATGCAGCATAAAATTGAAGCTGTTTTTGAAGAAATTCAACGCAGCAATATGAGCAAGTTAGGCTTTGATGGTCAGCCTATATACCGCGAAGACGGAAAAGTGCTAAAAGGTCCAAATTATTTTAAACCAAATATTGAACGGATCCTAAAGTCCTAATAACTAGACGCTGAGCGTCCACCCAAATAGATCCTCAGCTTTGTTGGTCTGAATGTCTGTAATGCGTTTTTTGAGTCTTACAGCCATGGGGCTGTCTTGTTCAGGCAAGTCGTAATCGACACCTTTATAGCCAAAGCCCGCAATAGGTGATATAACTGCCGCTGTGCCAGCCCCAAACATTTCTTTTAAACTCCCATCCTTTGAAGCTTTAACAACTTCAGTGACTGTAAACTTTCTGACCTCAACTTTGATCCCTTCATCTTCGGCGATTTCAAGGATGCTCTTTCGGGTAATGCCGTCTAGAATTCGGTCACTAGTAGGTCCTGTAATTAGAGTGTCATTGATCCGTACAAAAATATTCATAGACCCCGCTTCTTCAATGTATTCATGCGAATGGTCATCAGTCCAGATAACTTGACTGTAGCCCTTGTCAATAGCCAATTGTGTGGGGTAAAACTGACCCGCATAATTCCCGCCAGCTTTGGCGTATCCTACGCCGCCATTAGCAGATCGCGAGTAATTTTGTTCAATAAGCACCTTTATTTTTCCTGCAAAATAAGGGCCTGAGGGTGCTGTGCATATAATAAATCTATAGGCATCTGCGGGTGAGGCATGGAAGCCTTCTCCTGTCGCAAATATGAAAGGTCTAATGTATAAAGAGCTGCCGTCCAGAGTCGGAATCCATTGTTCATCCACTTTTAACAAGGCTTTGAGACCTTCAATAAATACCGCTTTTGGCAGTTCGGGAATGGCCAATCGTTTCGCTGAGATATTAAAACGCTTATAGTTCTCTTCAGGTCGAAACAACCATGTTTTTTTCGTAGAATCCTTGTAGGCTTTCATGCCTTCAAAGATCGATTGTCCATAATGAAATATTTTTGCTGAGGGCATTAAGGAAATCGCTTGGTAAGGAACCACTTCAGCGTCCCCCCACTTACCGTCACTATAGTCGCAGACTAACATATGGTCAGAAAACACAGTTCCAAATCCAAGATTTTTAAAGTCAACCTCATTAATTTTTGAGGCCTGTGTTCGGGTAATATTTATAGAATACATTTAATAGCTTTTAACTTTATATATTTACAAATTTACAGAAATAAATGTTTTGGCCATATCAATAGTTTAAAACTTATTATATTTTTACATTAACAATATTCAATATTTTAATGATGAAAAACAATCTAATTTTATTTGTACTAATTATCAGTTTAAGCTCTTGTAAAAAAGCGGACAGGCCTGCTCAACCTCCGGTCACCATTGGGGCTCTTACGTACGCGAGTTATGGAGCTTCAATAGATGCGCAATCTTTGATGTCTATGCAAGAGCTGGCGTCCGCCTACTCAGTTATGAACCCATCGGACAGTGTAAACGCCAAGGTCAAAGGTAGTATAAAAGAAGTGTGTTCAAAAAAAGGCTGTTGGATGACGCTTGATATGGGTGCTGGAACGGACCTAATGGTGCGTTTTAAAGACTATGGTTTTTTCATGCCACTAGATGCTAAAGGCACTGTTATTGTAAGCGGTAAAGCATTTGTTTCTGAAACTTCAGTTGAAGAGCTTAAACATTATGCCGAAGATGCTGGAGCTAGTGAAGCAGCTATTGAAGCCATTGTGAGTCCAGAAAAAACCTACAGTTTTGAAGCTGTAGGCGTGCTTTTAGCTATTTAACTATTGTACAAATGAAACGCTCAATCATTACAACATCCGATGGTTCAACAACCATTCAAATAGAAGAATGGAATGAACAATACCATTCAATTCACGGGGCTGTCCAAGAAGCTCAGTATGTGTTTATAAAAATGGGTCTCCATCACTTTATAAATCTTCATAAAACAGATAAGTTAAGAATTTTGGAAATGGGTTTTGGTACAGGACTTAATGCCTTTGTTACGGCTATTGAGGCTAGGGATCACAGTGTTAATATTCAGTATGAAGGCGTAGAGGCCTATCCAGTTTTTGAAGATGAGTTATCGCAATTAAATTATACAACATTGATAGCACCAGATCAGCAAGCCATGTTTGATGAGATGCATGCGGTTTCTTGGGAGAAATTACATTCAATTACAGTTCATTTTTCATTAAAAAAACGCCAACAGTTTTTCTCTGATATCGAAGACCTTAGCAGTTTTGATCTTATATATTTTGATGCTTTTGGAGCTCGAGTGCAACCAGAACTGTGGTCAATAGCTATTTTTAAACGTATGTTCAAGGCGCTCAAACCCAGCGGCGTTTTAGTCACTTATGCAGCCAAGGGAAGTGTGCGCCGTGCGATGCAAGCTGTTGGTTTTGAGGTTGAACGCTTAGAAGGCCCCCCTGGCAAACGGGAAATGCTTCGCGCCACCAAGTTGCCCTAGTTTGTTAGTGTTATCCCAATAAATAGTTCATTAAGCCTAAAGTATTGTTAAACCTTATGAATTTCATTTATTAAAGGTTTTATTATTTCTAATTTTGTGAGTATGTTAAATACAATTCTGATAACAGGAGCTACAGGACTTATAGGAAAAGCATTGGTGAAAAAATGTTTATCTGATGGCTTTATTGTACATTATTTAACCACTAGTAAAACTAAGATTAAATGTAATGAAAATTATAAAGGTTTCTATTGGAATCCTCAACAAAATAAAGTAGACAAGGCCTGTTTTAAAGGTGTAGGGCTTATTGTTAATTTGGCAGGAGCCTCTATTGCACAGCGTTGGACAAAAGCCTCAAAAGCCTCTATTATCTCAAGTCGGACCAAAGCACTAGCAGTGATAAAGTCAAGTATTGAGCTTCACAAATTTCCTGTTAAGCACATTATTTCAGCGAGTGCTATTGGGATTTATCCCGATTCTAAAACGCGTTATTACAAAGAAGATTTTCAAGGTACGGATGCCTCTTTTTTAAGAAAAGTAGTTAGAGAATGGGAAGGTGCATTGAAAGTATTTCAGTCTTTGGATGTTAAAACGACGGTTTTGCGTATTGGAATTGTTTTGGATAGAAACGAAGGTGCTTTGCCTAAAATTATGGGACCAATCAAAGGCTATTTTGGATCTGCGCTGGGTTCAGGAAACCAATGGCAGTCATGGATACATATAAATGACTTAGTACGCCTTTTTATGTTTGTAATAGAATCAAAAATAGAGGGTGTGTTCAATGCAGTAGCCCCTAATCCCGTTCAGCAAAAAGACTTTGTGAAATCGGTAGCATGCTTACTTAAACGCCCCCTTCTCTTTCCAAATCTCCCTGAGTTTGTACTTAAATTAGCTTATGGTGAAATGAGTGCTATTGCTCTTGAGAGTCAGCGTGTTTCTGCTCAGAAAATTCAAGACGAAGGGTTTGAATATACTTATTACGAATTAGAGACAGCACTTGAAAGTATCTTAGAGCCATCTATTTAATGCCTATAGTTCCTATACCCCCTCTTTTTTTTACGGATTTACAATAAACAAGACCTTCCTGTGAAAATACTTTGTGACATTTTGACATTTTATCAATATTGGCAGTACTTTTGCCACTAGTTAGAAAATAAATAGATTAATTACCCAAAGCGTATATAGATATAATGAGTAAAAAAGAAAGCAAAAAGGAAGTTGAACTTCCCGAGGAAACCACAACCATTGAAACGGCTGCAGAGGAAGTTGTAGAACTTTCAGTGGAGGAACAGTTGTCATCCGATTTAGCAAAAGAAAAAGATAAGTTTTTAAGGCTTTTTGCAGAGTTTGAAAATTACAAACGACGAACGACCAAGGAGCGTATTGAGCTGTTTTCTACCGCAAGTCAAGACGTTATAAAAGCCTTGCTACCTGTTGTTGATGATTTTGATCGCGCCCTCTTAGAAATATCCAAAAGCGAGGAGACCGAACTGTCGAAAGGGGTGACACTTATTAAAAACAAGTTGAGTTCAACCCTAGAGCAAAAAGGACTTTCCCTTATAGAAGTAGCGAGTGGTGATGTGTTTAACGCAGATGATCATGAGGCGATTACTCAAACACCCGCTCCTTCTGAGGCCATGAAAGGCAAAATTATTGATGTGATTGAAAAGGGATATAAGTTAGGAGACAAAGTAATACGTTTTCCAAAAGTTGTGATTGGAAACTAACAAAATATTAAGATATAAAATTTAAATACCGGGATGGCAAAACGCGATTTTTACGACACATTAGGCATTAATAAAGGCGCTTCTTCTTCAGATATTAAGAAAGCCTACAGGAAAATGGCAATCAAATATCATCCGGATAAAAATCCAGATGACAAGGCTGCTGAGGATAAATTTAAAGAAGCTGCAGAAGCTTATGAAGTTCTTAGCGATAGCGACAAAAAGGCACGATACGATCAATATGGGCATCAAGCTTTTGAAGGTGGTGGTTTTGGTGGTGGAGGCGGTATGAATATGGATGACATATTCAGTCAATTTGGTGACATTTTTGGCGGCGGCGGCGGCTTTGGTGGCTTTGGGGGTTTTGGTGGCCAACGTCAACGGGTCAAAAAAGGAAGCAATCTTCGCATTCGTGTCAAACTTACACTTGAAGAAATTGCTAATGGGGTTGAGAAAAAAGTGAAAGTAAAACGGAAAAGACAGGCCAATGGTGTGAGCTACAAAACGTGCTCCACATGTAATGGCTCAGGACAAGTGACTCGAATTACAAACACCATACTTGGCCGTATGCAAACAGCCACTCCATGTACTGTCTGTGGGGGTACAGGTCAAATTACAGATAAACGTCCTCCAAATTCAGATGCACAAGGATTTATAGTTGAAGAAGAAACGGTCTCAATTAAAATCCCAGCAGGGGTGGTTGATGGGATGCAGTTAAAAGTTAGTGGTAAAGGAAATGCAGCTCCAGGAAATGGAATTTCCGGAGATTTACTCGTCGCTATTAGTGAAGAAGAGCACCCAAGCTTGCAACGTGAAGGCGATAATTTACATTACGATTTATACGTTAGTTTTCCAGATGCGATATTAGGATCCTCTATTGAAATAAATACGGTCACTGGAAAAGTGCGTTTGAAAATTGACTCTGGAGTACAATCTGGAAAAATACTCCGACTTAGAGGGAAGGGTATTCCAAATATCAATGGCTACAGTCGTGGCGATTTATTGGTGCACATCAATGTGTGGACACCAAAAACGCTGAATAAAGAACAAAAACGATTCTTTGAAAAAATGAAATCTGATGAGCATTTTGCTCCAAAACCTGAAAGCTCTGATAAGTCCTTTTTTGAAAAAGTAAAAGATATGTTCTCCTAAAGTTTTTAAATAAAGTTGTCACAGTTAGGCTTTATTCACTTGGTCTAAAAAGTTAGCTGTTGACTCAACCACCTTATTTTTGCGCCTAAAGATTTTATATAAATACTTTAGTTTATTACACTAATTATACTTTTCAATCTAATGTCTTTACTTGAACTCCCTATTTGAATTTCAAAATCCCCTGGTTCAACAGTATAGCCTTGTTTCAGGGCGTTGTAATAGCGAAGATCTTTGCTAGCAGTTAAGCTAAATTCAACTCTTTTTTCTTCTCCTTTTTTCAGAGAAATCCGTTTAAATTTTCTAAGCTGTTTTACCGGCATCCACAAGCTTGATTCTACATCCTTAACATATAATTGAACGACTTCCTCACCATCTAAATCTCCGCTATTTTTAACGTTTACGGACACCTTCAGTTGATCGGAATCATTTATTTTTATCTTATCAATTGTCATGTCAGAGTATTTAAATGTTGTATAACTCATCCCATGACCAAACGGATACAGGGCATCTCCTTGGTAATAACGGTAGGTAAATCCTTTACCAGCTCGCATATTATAATCTTCAAAGTCCGCTAATTCACTGGTAGAGGAATAAAAGGTAACTGGGAGTCTGCCAGCAGGGTTGTAATTGCCAAACAAAACGTCTGCAACTGCATTGCCTCCCCTTTGGCCAGGATACCAAGCTGCAAGTATAGCCTCAAGCTCTAGTTCTAAGCCATCAAAAGAAATAGCGCTTCCAGCAAGCAATACAAATATGACGGGTGTGCCAGTTTTATTCATAGCTTTTAAGGCATTAAGCTGAATTTCTGGAAGTTCAATTTTTGTGCGATCGCCCCCTAAAAATCCATTACTTCCATTACGCGCTCTCATTTCATTGCTTTCTTCTCCTTCCCAACTCGCGTCTAGTCCACCAACAAATATAGCAACATCTGATGTTTCAACAGCTTTTAAAATCTTTTCAGAAAGTACAGAAGACTCTTTGTCTTGACCTACCACCAAAGAAACCCCTTTGTGGTATACAACTTCTACTTCTGAACCAAGCTCATCTTTTATTCCATTAATAATTGTTACTGGGTTAGAAGCACTTCCGTAGTAATTTCCTCTTAAAGCACTAATGTTGTTTGCATTAGGTCCAATCACGGCTATCTTTTTAATGCGGTTTTTGTTTAAAGGAAGTATTCCATTATTTTTTAATAAAGTCATTGACTTCTGAGCCATCTTTAAGGCCATGTCGTCGTGCGCCTTACGGTTGTTTATTTCAAAGGGAATTTTAGCGTAAGGGACTAACTCATTTGGGTCAAACATACCTAATTTCATTCTAGCTAACATCAATCGATACACAGATAACTCAATTTCTTTGATCCCAATTAAGCCTTTGGAGAGCGCCTTTTTTAAAGCACTTTGATACACACTTCCGCAATTAAGGTCACAGCCTCTTCTGATTCCTAATGCTGCTGCCTCTTCTTTAGTGTTGACAATTTTGTGAGCATCAAAAATATCATTTATTGCGCCACAATCGGAAACGACATAGCCTTCAAACCGCCACTGTTTTCGAAGAATATCATTTAACAGCATCCAACTCGCGCTGGCAGATTCGCCATCTACACGATTATATGCTCCCATTACAGAGTAGACTTTAGCATCAACAATTAAATCTTTAAATGCGGGTAAATAGGTTTCCCATAAATCGCGTTTTGAGGGCAGTACATTAAAACTATGTCTTTTAGGTTCCGGGCCGTTATGGACCGCAAAATGCTTGGCTGTTGCTACCACTTTAAAGTACTTGGGGTCATTGCCTTGCAAACCTTTTACAAATTGCATCCCCATTTGTCCAGTAAGGAATGGATCTTCTCCATAGGTTTCATGTCCTCTTCCCCAGCGAGGGTCTCTAAATATATTTATATTGGGAGACCAAAATGTAAGCCCTGTATAGATATTATAGTTTTTATTTCTTTGTGCCTCGTGGTGTTTTGCTCGGGCTTCATCACTTATAACATTCGCGACCTCACGCATAAGACTTGTATCAAAGGAGGCTGCCATTCCAATGGCTTGGGGGAAAACAGTGGCAGTTCCAGCCCGAGCCACACCATGTAAGCATTCATTCCACCAATGATACTCCAAAATATTTAAACGAGGAATTGCAGGAGCGTCATCCCCTAATTGAGATATTTTCTCTTCTAAAGTCATCCGCGAGACTAAATCTGCCGCTCGTGTCTCAAAGTCTAGCGAAGTATTAGAATATTTTGGAACAGCTACTGCTTGAGCTTGGGTTAAATTGTTATGAATTGATAAAACTATAAGTAAACTTAGTCCGTAAAATTTCATTGATTGATTAATTAATAAGAATTTTAAATAAATATACTTTATTATGATTAATATTCTAATTAATTAAAAATTAGTCGCGAATTAATTTTTATAATTAATAGTTAATCGGTTTTTATTTTCGAATATGAGACTTTATAAAGCTACTTAGTTAGAAATTGTTTTATATGGACGACTTTTTTGTATAGATTTTATTTCATTCTTCAAAAATACATATAATAGAGATTAAAGAGCTCAATTCCTCATAATCTATTCATTATATTTGCTTCAATAGATCAGTAGTTTTAAAACATTATGAGCGAAGACTTAAATCATTACTATTCTAATAGTGAGGAACGATTAAATATTCTCACACATGCTTTTGGATTGTTATTGAGTCTCGTCGCTCTGCCTTTTCTTGTTGTTAAATCCTTTAATTATGAGCAGGGGTGGAAGTCATCAAGTTTAATTATTTATGGACTTAGTTTAGTACTGCTTTATGCAGCCTCTACTTTTTATCATTTAGCCAAGGAGGTCAAACTTAGGCGAAAGTTAAATATTTTTGATCATGCTGCAATTTATATTTTAATAGCAGGGACTTATTCGCCTTTTACATTGATTGCTTTGGAGGGGCCAGTAGGTTGGATTATTTTTGGAACTACATGGATTTTTGCAGTCTTTGGGATTATTTTAAAACTATTTTTTACAGGACGATTTGAAAAGCTTTCAACAGTTATGTATCTTTTAATGGGGTGGCAAATTGTATTTGTAATACAGACCCTTATGGAAAATATAGCTACCGAGGGCTTACAGTTGTTAATGGCAGGAGGGCTGTTTTATTCTGTTGGGGCTCTTTTTTATTCCATTCATAAAATTCCCTGTAACCATGCTATTTTCCACGTATTTGTTGTGTTGGGGAGTATGTGTCACTTTTTTACTGTTTTTTATTTCTTGTAAAACTACTCTAAAATTTCGTAATCAATACTTAGTTTTCGCAACGCTCTTAAGGCAGATCCAGAGTGTTTGTCATTCACTTCAATATCCACAAGATCACCTTCTAAAAGTATTTCAGTTAGTTCGTTAGCTAAGGATGAATTTATATTAACGGAAATTTCTAAAATACAATTTGAAATAGCTCTTTTATCGGGTCGCTGTGCGTCACAAGACAGTAAGTTTAGTTTCATTACAATGAATTTATAGATATGCAATATACTAGAATTCAAATTAGGAACCCTAAAATTAGTTTATGAGCTTTAGTTCTTCTTCTTTATTCTCTCTATCATTACACGAATAGTTAGTTTGTTACATAGCACTTTTGTGGTGCCTAACAATTTTATAAATTTGAAAAATAATTATAAAACCCAACATTATTAAAAAATCTTCTAAGGCTTCTGCTTTTATTAATTTTAGTGTCTTGTAAAAAAGACGATACTCCTTCAGCTGCAGTTGTTGTAACCCCTGTGGTTGAAAATTCTGAGGGTCTGCTTGCTGTCTATAAGGTTTTTTCAACTGGTGAATTAGAAATTATAAAAGACGTTTATCCAACCAACTCAGTAATCAATGAATCCTATCAACAAGACTCAGCTAAGCATTTAGAGATGTGGAATCTCGTTAAAGATATATTTCCTGAATATTATTTAAACAGCCTTTCTACCCTACATATTTTTTCAGCAGTAGCCTCTGAAAGCCAGTATACAGCATATGTTGATTATAATGATAACGATAGGTCTAATATGACCTTAGGTTTGGCTGTAGATTTCGCTTATTTTAATCTTTTTGATGCCCAAAAATATTTTACTACAACAATTATTCACGAGCTTGGTCATGTGATATCTTTCAATCAAGATCAATTTAATTTACTTCCTTACAAATTTGAAATAGGGCATTGTGATTACCCTTTTGGAAACGAAATTGAATGCCTCAAAGATGATGCTTACCTTCGACTTTTTATGAGTGAATTTTGGAGTACTGATTTATTTATAGATTTAGATGAAAAAGATATAGACACTTTTTACAATATTCATACAGAAAAATTTTTAAATATCTATAGTGCCACTGGGCCAGATGAAGATTTTGCTGAGACATTTAAACAATTTATTATAAGAGATGCCGCGCCAACAGGCAGTACTGTTCCTGAACAAAAAATTAAACTTTTACATTCTATTGCTGAGCTTGTTGAACTGCGCTCTACTTTGAGAGATAAATTATCAGATAATGGATCCCTTTTTATCAGTTCTGTATATCAATAGAGTTGAGTGTTTATAGAATCTAACCTGTTGAAATTTGCTAAAAAAA
>TARA_Y100000385_G_scaffold291379_1_pt1 | contig 22174 bp, 15 predicted proteins | sample TARA_Y100000385 | Tara Oceans TARA_Y100000385 (sample SAMEA2620980) | marine metagenome | biome: marine biome (ENVO:00000447); feature: surface water layer (ENVO:00002042); material: "saline water (ENVO:00002010), including plankton (ENVO:xxxxxxxx)" | depth 5 m
AAACGTCACGTCATATGGCCCTGTCAAGTCATAGCAGCTTATCAGGCCTGTTTCTAGCGCAGTACATCTTATATCTATGAAATCTCTCAAGTCCTGTACAGCTGTTTCCCAACCTGCGTATGTACCTCCCCAAGTTGAAATTTGAGCACCCATTTCTGGTTGAATTTCATTAATCATGCTATCAAGTAGCTGATTCATATAAGCACAAGAAAAATATGTGTTTACCATATCAATGTACCTTGTAATATAGTATTGTTCAACCTCCGGAACATCATTCATTAATTTCAATAAGATGTCCGTATGACCTTGGCCTCCAGGGTTCGGAAGGTTTTCCACATTACATGGGTCAGCATTCGCTGTAGGATCAGGAATTCCTGTATAATTAATATAATGACCAAAAGATGCATCCATATCCCATAAGGTATAGCGCCATTTCTTTTTATCACCCGCAGGGTTCGTTCCTCTCCACCATGCAGTATTCCAGTTTAACCAATCCTGAGAAACTATGTATGAATTAAACATGAAGTAATCACACAATGATTTCCAGTTTAACAAGCTATCTACGTAGTCATAGTTTGCTGGTATTGAAAGGTCGTTGGCTAAAATGAAAGCAACAAGACCATCCCATTCCGATTGTGCATTTGGCGCTCCGTATTCTTCCCAAGTTGCGCCCCAAGTCTTAAGGTACAATAAGTCAAACTTCCCTTGGTCAAAGTAATAATCTGTAAAATCATGATCATCTACTTTTTCTCTTAACTCATAAACACCCCAGTACTCTCCATTCAAATAAAGCACACATGGTCGCCATGTTCGTTCATTCATTTTTAAGTCCGCTCTATCCGACAAAGTATGCACAAAAGCATCTCGAATATGGGCACCATCTTCAAACGTATAGTTATCGTTTGCTGCTGGTTTTAATATCAACCTCTGAAAGTCCGTTCGTGTTTTTTCTGGAAAAATCTGATGTTCAAGATCTCCATTGTATCCGAACTGATCACGCATGATTAAATCAAACCCACGTTGATCGTAAACCCAAGAATCATTCCCATGCTTATTGAAGTCTCCCTCTCCTTCATCAATAAAGGTTCCGTCCTGTTCGAACAACTCAACCGCCCCAATTTGATCACCTCCCCATTGAAAGCCATTCGCAATTAGGTCATAAATCTCATCTGAACAGATAGATACAGTTGGTATAGGATGAGTTACGTCAATGAAATATGTATTTGTTTCATTAAAGCTAGGGTCATTTACCCCCCATGCCTGTGCTCTTAGAACTGTCGTTGATGAAATTGATACTGGTCCACTATAAATAGGTGAAGCGCCATCTGGAGTTGACCCGTCTGTTGTGTAACGAATAGTCGCTCCAGCTTCTGCACATGTGATTGTCACAGATTGTGCTCCTGCATAAAAACCCGGCGCCAACGTCATCACAGGAGTTGGTGTATAAAAATCTTGTGCACCTACATTTGTTCCGTTAGGTGTTGGACTTGTGAATAATTTCCAGTCTACCGCACCATCTGTTGATCTTCCAACGGAGTGGTCTTGTTTTGTCATGTGAATTAACTTCACTGAATCGATTACGTTCCCAATCGCATTCGAGAGCATTATCGTTTCTCCTTTTGTTTGAGTCAATGAAAAGTTAGGGTGAAGCTCTCCTCCACTAACCGTATTTCTCTTAGAACAAAACGCCATCATGTACCCACCAGCTGGAATTGAGTTTCCTGCCGGAACAGCCCACTTTAATGGTGTTCCCGCCTTATCAGATATATAAAACCCCGAAATGTCTACAGCTGCAGCTGTTGGGTTATGAAGTTCAATCCAGTCTTCTTTTTCTCCAAAAGCATCATTCGGCCCATTAATATTGGAACAAGAATATTCATTAATTACAATTTGAGCTGATGATAGTTGAGCAATCGTTAAAAATGCAAAGACAGATAGGACTTGCATCATTTTCTTTGTTAGCATAAGTTCATTTTTTGTTGAGATCACAATCTCAAAGGTATAGAAGTGTCTCAATAATACGAACTATATCCCTATTTTACTATATTAGTATCGTGAAAAACAGCATTAACGTTGTAAACCCAAACACACTAATTTAAATAATAACGCTCTAAAGCTATGACTAAACGATTCAAATCGATCTTTGTATTTACAGTATTAATTGCTTCAACTTTTGTGCTTCAAAGCTGCAAGAAAGTAGAAGGTCCTGGTGGCTCTTCGAGCATCGTCGGTAAAGTTCACGTGCTTGTTTATGACATTGCTGGAAACTTAATCAACGAGTACGATGCGCCAAAAGAAGATGTTTATTTAATCTACGGAGAAGAAGGCACCTACTATGATGATGACGTTGAAACATCATATGATGGTACATTTGAGTTCAACTACTTACAGCCTGGTAAATACCAACTCTTTGTATATCAAGATTGCGATACATGCCCAAGTGGTAAAGAAGCAAAGATCTTGGACCTTGAGATCTCAGGTAAGAAAGAAACTCTTGACGTAGGAACGATTAATATCATTAACTAGGCGAACTATGAAGATGTTTATCGTTGTAGGAATCCTATTCTTAGGTTCCGGAGCGTTTGCTCAACACGAGTTCCAGACATGGTTGAAAACCGGCGTTGAAGGGGGTATCGTGAAAAAACTTGATTGGTCATTTGAACTTAATTCAAGATTCGGGTCATCTGGATTGGAAACGTTTTTTCCTCAAGCGGGTATTGAGTATAAGGTTAAGAGGTGGTTTCGCCCTTCAATTGAGTACAGATATATTCTAGACAAGGATCGTTACGGAAATTACGGAGCAGGTCACCGAATTAACTTTAATGCCTCTTTTAAAAAACGCGTTGAACGATTAGATTTGGGTCTTCGTCTTCGTTATCAATATGCCTTTTCTCGCCTTGGTGATGCACAGGAGTATGATTCTGATTTTGATCAAGCCATACGTACTAAACTCTCAGCGTCTTACGACATTGATAATAGTATGTTTTCCCCGCTTCTTTCTGGTGAGCTCTTCTACGATCCGAGTTACGGACCAAAAGGGCCTGGATTTAAGAAAATTCGTCTGGCGATAGGAACTAGTTTGGAACTTAAAGGGCCTCATAAAGTGTCTATTAAATACCAACTAGATAAGAAACTAAATGATTTTGGTGCAAACCTTCGACACGTACTTGGTTTAAGTTACTCATACAAGCTGTAAGAAGGTTTTTACTCTTCTTCTTTTGCTTCATCCATCGTAAAAGTTAGATCATGTACTTCATTAATTTTTGAAGACGTGATACCCTGCTCAACGGTAAACTTGTATTTACCTTTTAAAGGTAATTTTCGCTTCCGGAAATAAAGTCTTGTTGTGACTATCGATCCTGATTTTTCACCCACCCAAGATCCATCTTCATTAGTGATCTGTATTTCAAAAGGCTCACGAGCGGTTGTTCCATCAGGAGCTTCAGTTTTCATAAAGACCCAAAGATTACTGTATTCATAACCTGTTGAAACGCGTAAAGAGAGTGTGAAGTCGTATTCTGTGTTTATATCCTTTATATCAATCTCGTAGCTGGGCTTCACATCTTGCGCCCACTCTCTTTCATTAAAAGAGTATACCTCCTCATAAAAGGGAGCTTCACCACAAGATGACAGCGCAATTCCGGCTGCCAAAATCAAACTATTCTGAAGAAGTCTCATTCTTTTTGTTCTGATTTGGGCTATTACCTCTGTTGTTGTTGTTTTTACGACGGTTCTGTTTGTCCGCCGGCTTCTTTCCAGTGTTTTTTACATTTCCTTGCGGAGCTTTCTCTTCCTTTGATTGCGGGTTCGGTTTCTTTTTATTTCTATTTTGATTTCTTCTCGTTTTGTTTTGCTGTTGCTTATCTCCATTTTGCTCATTATTCTTTTGAGCATTAGGATTGTTTCTTTTACGATTTCTGTTGCTTCCTCCTGAGCTTTTCTTTTTCTTTTTGAAGATTTTATCAAATCGTGTCAAATCGTCCTGACCTACAACATTAGAGTAATCCGGCTCTTTAGGTGCAACAATGTCTTTAAAGTCTACTAAATCATGTGGTTTTTTACCTTCTTTGTTTAAACGTAAGATTTCTCTAACTCGGTCTGGGTGTAAGGGTGTCAAGCCTGAATTCATTTCACCTTCATAAACATACCACATCTGCTGTTTAAACACATCTGTTTTAATGTATGCTGCGGTTCCTTTATCCGTTTTTAACTTGAGGTTGCCTTTTGGGAATGCTTTAATGGCATCAAGGTACATATCAAGTTCGTAGTTTAAACAGCATTTCAATTTACCACATTGTCCTGCCAGCTTTTGTGGGTTCAGTGATAGTTGCTGGTATCGTGCTGCTGAAGTTGAAACTGATCGGAAGTCCGTCAACCATGTTGAACAACAAAGTTCACGTCCACAAGAACCAATACCACCTAGACGGGATGCTTCTTGTCTAACACCAATCTGACGCATTTCAATTCTCACCTTGAACGTATCAGCCATGTCTTTAATCAACTGACGGAAATCTACACGTTCATCTGCTGTATAGTAAAATGTCGCTTTCGATAAATCAGCTTGATACTCAACATCAGAAATTTTCATTCCAAGCTTCAAGTTGAGTGCCAATGTTCTCGCTTGATACATTGCATCCTTTTCAAGAGATCTCGCCTTGATCCAATTATCTATTTGCTCTTGCTCAGCAATAGATATTATCTTTCTAGCCTCTACCGGCTTAAAGCCTGGAGATTTCTTTTTTACCTGAATTCGTGCGAGTTCGCCAACAACTGAAACAACACCAACGTCCTTTCCTGGACTTGCCTCTACTACTACTACGTCACCGACGTGAAGTGTAAGGTTTTTAGTGTTTCTATAAAATCCTTTTCGGCTATTTTTAAACCGAATTTCAACTATATCGTAAGGAGTTTGTCCGTTCGCTGGCTCCATATTTCCCAACCAATCATAGACCTCCAATTTGTTACATCCGCCAGAACTACAGGTACCGTTATTTTGACATCCGCCTGGAGTTCCACCTCCACCGCAATTGCTACAGCCCATATTTCTATCTTTTAAGGTAAATGTACTCATAAAATTTGAGCTACTTTTTACCCGTCTTAGAAGATTTTAAGATTCAATTGTGAACGAAGGGTTGGCAGAATTTACGGTGATGCCAATTTTTATCTAATTTTGACAAACGCTCAATTTAAAAGACAGAACATGAAGATAAGTGGGTTTACAATGGTGAGAAATGCGGATAAGTATTACTTCCCTATCGAAGAATCTATCCGTTCAATTCTGCCTATTGTTGATGAGTTCGTAGTTGCACTTGGTGATGACGATGATGATGATAACACGCGTCAAATTATAGAAGGGATTGAGTCAGATAAAGTAAAAATCATTGATCGAGTCTGGTCCAAGGAAGAGTTTGTCGACGGTAAAATCTTTGCAAATGAAACATCGTTTGCGTTATCCCAATGTTCTGGAGACTGGTGTTTTTATCTTCAGGCAGATGAAGTGGTGCACGAAAAAGATCTTAAAACTATTAAAGAGTCGTGCACAAAATTCTTAGATAAGCCTGAAGTTGAAGGTTTGCTTTTTCAGTACTATCATTTCTATGGGGACTACGAGCATTATCTTCCGTTTCATGGGTGGTATAAAAATGAAATTCGTATTGTTCGAAATAACATCAATGCTTATTCATATAAAGACGCACAGTCTTTCCGAAAAAACAATGATGATAAGCTCAAAGTAGCACAGATTGATGCCCACATCTATCATTATGGTTGGGTGCGCCCCCCTGAGTTAATGCAATCAAAAAAGAAAGAACAAGACTCTATGCACCATGGTGTTGATTCTATCGAAAAGGAATATCAACTAAAAGCAAATGAGTATAACTATGGAGCAATTGGAAGGGTGCCTGTTTTCAAGCATTCTCATCCAAAAGTAATGGATGATTTGAGATCTAGAATATCTTGGAAGCACAAAATAAATTACTCGAGAAACGTTGATATCAAAAGGCCGCCTATGAAACATGAACGTTTCAAATATCGGTTTATCTCCTTCCTTGAAAATAAATTAATGTTCGGGAATGAAATCTTCCCATATTCAAACTGGATCAAAATCAAACCTTAAGAACAAAAGGGTTTATTACGCGTGATGTATATACCTCATCACTTGGAAGCACAACTGTGTAAACAAAATCTTTGGATTTGCGTTCCGCTCTAAATGATAGTGAGCATCATCGAATGTTTTCATAAAATCTAGGATGTTGTTACCTGAGATAAATTGCGAAAACTTCACTAAAAATTGACCTTCTTCATCTGAGACATTTGTTAGCGTGTCATCCATGTAATTCCTTAGCATGCTCTGTCTAAACATGTGAAGCGAATATTTTAAAAACACCTTTTGATATTCACGGCTATGTCCTGCAATAGATTCAGCCCAATCTATCATTTCTAATACGTTCTTCTTATAGCAAACACGCATTAGTTGGATGAACAGATCTCTGTTTTCATCATGTTCAATATGGTTTCCGAGGAGTTCAAGAGCTTCTATTACATCTCCGTCTGAACGTGCCGAAATACTATCTGCTCCTTTAGACCCTTGCCCTTTAGATGAACGTAAAAAAGCACTTAAATCATCCATTCCAACACGCGGCACATGTACCTTTTGAGTTCTTGAGAGAATCGTTTGTAGCATCATTTCATGTGATTCAGAAACGAGAAGAAAGAGGGTGTCCGCAGGTGGTTCCTCAATTATCTTTAGCAGCTTGTTTGCACATGTTGTGTTCATTTCTTCCGCCATCCAAATCAGCATAACCTTAAACCCACCCTCGAATGATCGAAGTGTTAATTTTTTGATTATTTCTTGACTTTCATCCTTGCTAATTATTGGCTTTCTCTCTTTAGAATCAATTTTTTTAATCCAAGTATTCAGGTTAAAATATGGTTCCTCAATCAGTTGTTCTCTCCACTCTGCAAGTGCACCGTTCGATATTTTTGACATCGCCTGTACTGTTGGAAACGAAAAATGAAAATCTGGATGCTGAAGTTTCGTCACTTTTCTGCAAGATGGACACTCGCCACAGCTATCTGTAGCCTGCTTATTCTCACAAAACAAGTATTGAACAAAAGCAACGGCCAAAGGAAGGGTTCCATGACCAGCTTTTCCGAGAAAAAGTTGTGCATGACTCACTTTATCACGATTGATTTCATCAATCAAATATTCCTTAAGTTCAGTATGTCCTATTACGTCCGTAAAGCGCATATATCAAAAGTAGTGAAATATTGGAATTATATTTGCTTACTCTTGACTCGCAACCTCGTAATTCCGTATCTTACAAATCCTAATCAAAAACAAATCAATGAAAAAAGCATGTTTCTTTATCGCTGTATTAATGACTTCATTTACTGGTATAGCCAACTCGAATGAACCACCTGTTTCAATAGAAATTAGTGAAAAGACGCCTGTGAGTGTTAGTATAATTGCCACACATAATGGGGAGCCAGTTCAAGGGGCCCTCGTGAAGATTGTCAGCAACCGCATTGTAATTGGTGCAGGAACAACAGATGCACAAGGAAAGGCTGATATGAAAATCGAAAAATACAACAGTCAAGTTGTAATTATAGAAGTTTACCATAGACTGTATAAAACGAAAAAGTCGAAAAACGTTGTCTTATCAGCGGGTGCAGTTTTCACATATCCCTTAAAAAGTAAATCAGAAACTGTTGCTGAAATTGCCACTGAGACTGAAGAAAAAGAGGCTAAAAGAAATGAGCAAATCAAAAAAACCAACGAATCTCAAGAAGAATATGAGAAGCGTATGGAAGAGGCTAAAAAGAAGCAAGAGGAGTTGAAAACAGAAACAGCTGCTATTGTTAAAAAGGCTGAAGATGAAAAAAAGGCTCTCGACGAGAAGAAAAAAGAAGCAGAAGAGGCGAAACTGAAAGCAGAAGAAGCTCGTAAAAACATGGAAGAGCAAGAACGTGCAAATGCTGAGCGGATCGATAAAGAAAAAACTGCACGTGAGGAGGAAGTTAAAAAGCGTGAGGCTACCGAGAAAAAACGCCTAAAAGAAATTGAAGCTGCGGCTTTAATTGAAGTTAATGACAATGCGGCTAAAAAGGAGGCTGAGAGAGTTCAAAAAGAACAAAAGAAGGAACTCGAAGCAGCTGAAAAAGCTGCTAAGGAAGAAGAAGTTCGATTAAAGAAAGAAAAAAAGTCTGCTGAAGAAGCTGAAAAAGCCGCCAAGGAAGAAGCTAAAGCTCAAGAGAAAGCTCAAAAAGCTGAGGAAGAAGCAAAAAAGCAAGCTGAAAAGGCAAGAAAAGAGCAAGAGAAAGCGATGAAAGAACAGGAAAAAGCTGCTAAACTCGCTGATAAAGAAAAGAAAAAAGCTGAAAAAGAAGCCGCTGCTGCTGCTGCACTTCAATCAAAGCTTGATAAGCTCGATGATGATCAAAAGAAAATTGATGACACTCGCTCAGGTCTTGAAAAAGAACAGAAAAATCTTGATAAAAAATTCAAGAAAGGCAAAAAACTCGAAAAACTGAAAGAATCTCAAATTAAGCTTGATGAACGTCATGCAAAGCTTGATGAAAAACAAAAAAAGCTTGATGCCAAACGTAAAAAATTGATGAAGAACTAAAACTTCCCATTTCACAATAATATTAAGGCACGTATCTATATTATGCGCCTTTTTTATTCTCCTGATAAAAATAATTGCACCTTTTTCTTTGCGACCTCTTTCAATAATTTAGTTTTGCCTCGTGTTTGCGAAGTATAAATATATTCTCCTGCTCCATTTTATTATTCTAATCTGGGGGTTTACTGGGATTCTTGGGAAGTTGATCAAACTAGACCCTCTTACGATTGTATGGTACAGGCTCTTGATTGCTGTTGTTGCTTTAGCAATTGCCGCCCCCCTTTTGAAACGCTCGCTTAAACTTTCTTCCTGGAAAGAACTACTCAAATACATAGTGGTCGGCGTGATTGTAGCACTTCACTGGGTTACGTTTTATATCTCAATTGACCTTTCAACTGCTTCTTTGGGTATTTTATGCTTATCTACCACAACAATTCATGTCGCCTGGCTAGAACCACTAATTATGGGAAGGAAGTTCTCGTGGACAGAAATGATCTTGGGTGTTATAGTAATTTATGGTATTTACTTTGTTTCTGGTGATTTTGATGCTCAGGAATATGAAGCCTTAACTTATGGTCTTTCATCTTCTTTTTTCGCAGCGCTCTTTTCCGTTTTCAATGCTAAGCTAGCTGAAACTTCTGCACCCTCTAAAATCACCTTTTATGAATTGCTTGCAGGCGTAATATTTCTAACGATCGTGCTTCTATCTCAAGGCAAAATGAATGCTGATTTCTTCATGATGACAACATCTGATTTTCTCTGGCTATTATTCTTAGGCATCATTTGTACTTCTTTTGCGTTTTTGGTAATGGTAGACCTAACGAGAAGACTCGGTGCTTTTCTAGTAACACTTAGTATAAACATGGAGCCTGTGTATACTATCCTCCTTGCTATCATAATCCTGAATGAAAATGAAGATGTTGGTCCACAGTTTTACCTCGGGTCATCAATCATTGTGCTCGTTGTAATTGCTAATGGAATTATTAATCGAAAACGCAGAAAGAGAGCTTTACATTGATCGTGTTCATTTTCACAACAACAACTTTGAGATCAAAGTCTTAGAGGGATTGATGCTCCTCTCAAAATAAAAAAGAAAATGTTAGATAATAAAGAGCAAAATATTGCTTATTATTATATTTGCAAGCCAGAATAAAACCAGAAACTTCAAAACTATGAAAACTAAGAACTTTATTGTACCACATGACTTCACTGATGTTGCCACTATTGCCCTAGAGCACGCTATCGCAACAGCAAAGCCATTGAGTGCAGAAATATATCTACTCCACGTTGTCGCAAAAAATAAAGATATTAATGACGCTGAAAAGAAGCTAAACGCAGTGATCTCGGAATGTGATTCACGTGTAAAAATCATACCTTCTGTTCGTGTTGGAAATATTTTTGACGATATCGGAGATTTCGCTGCCGAGCATCATGCAGAACTTATTTTCATGGGAACTCATGGAGCTCATGGGTGGCAGCACCTTACAGGAATGAATGCCTTGAAGGTTATTACACATTCTTCTGTTCCGTTTGTGATTGTTCAGGAAAAAACTCCAAAAGAAACGGGTTACAACGATATCGTAGTTCCTCTTGATTTAAATAAAGAAACAAAGCAAAAGCTTGCTGTTGTTGCCAACATAGCGAAGTACTTTAATTCTAACGTTCACGTAATTACTCCTGAGGAATCGGATGAGTTCTTACGCCACCAAGTAAAAGCGAACATCGTATTTGCACAGAAGTATTTCTCTGAGCGCGACATTAATGTAACAGCTACAATTGTTCCTAGTTCAGGGTTTGATAAAGAAGTCGTGAAACATGCGGTAAACCTAGACGCCGATTTAATAGCAATAATGAACTTAAATAAGAACAGCGTATTAGGTGTTCTTTCAGCAAACCATGAAGAGTATATCATAACAAATGATGCACTTATTCCTGCGTTAATTATGAACCCTATTGAAGGTCTTCATGCATTAGCTGCTGATTTCAACGGATAAGTTAATTCTTAAGTATTACAGCCCGTTTATTCCTGGATAGACGGGTTTTTTGTGTTACTATTTTAACTTTTGGTATATGAAATTCATATTGGCCGCCTTACTACTTTATACATCAAACATGGGAACTATGCTGTAGTCGTTACAAGTGCATCTGGTTGCAGTGACACGCCCTCTTGCATTACAATTTCAAACGTGAGTCTATCAAAGACTGAGTAATCAAACATTACTCTTTATCCAAACCCAACACCGGGACAAGTTGCCTTAAGGTTTGATGATGAGCTCACTTACACTGTTCTAGTCTATGACATTTCAGGTAAAATAATTCATTCCGAACTAAAGTCCTCGAATGAATTACATGTCGACCTTGGATCAAATTCAGGTGCATATACAGTTGAGGTCAAATCCGATAATCGGACAATGAGGTATAAAGTAGTTAAGATATAAACTACCACAATTGGGCGTAACTTCTATTGCAGAAATTACGCCCTTTATTGTTCAATTAATTCATTTTTCCTTTCTTTGATGCTTCCTTCCATTTTGCTTTCCAGTCGGCACCAACATAATAGATTTTTTGCGCATTTCCTGCACTAAACAATAAGCAAAGCACCGCTGTGATTATCATTTTTTTCAAAACAATTTATTTCGTTGTTAGGTTAATATTTATCTCGCGCTAGACGATCTTTAACCGCTTGAAGATTTTGTTGCTTTTTCTTCTTTCGAGTTTTTATTGCTGTTTTCGTAAAATACCTATGGGCCGTCAAAAACTTCACTTGTATTTCATCCCATTGCTTGTCCGATTCAATTTTTCCGTGCTCTTTCAATTCATCCCTAAGCCTCGTTGCTATTTCATCAAAATCATCGCGTCCAAGATAATCAAGGTCAGCATCACAAATAATCTCTTCTAGGCGAGTTTTCGGTTTGTGTGGTATTTCCGTCACATAAATCAAGTCCTTTATCGTGTCGATATGCTTTTTAGTATATCCATACTTCGGTAAAATCTCCTCTGCTAGACGCGCTCCAATAGGCTCGTTCTTGTCATATTGCTCTACAAACCCTGCATCATGATACGTCGCTGCTGACTTTAATAAAAACAAGCCCTCATCTGTCACATTCTCTAATAAAGCTAAGTGCTCTACAGCACTTACAACATCCTTTGTATGGGCTATACTGTGATAGTAAAGCGAGCTTGATAAACCTTCACTGAGGACGCGCATGATGTGTCGCTCTGCCTTATAGTAATTTATTGAGCTATAAAGGTGAAGGTTAATAATCTGATTAAATCTATCATTTGGAACAACACCCTCTCCCTTCAGAGAAAGTTCTGGCTTTATTCGGTCCACCACGTACATGTCGATCATTCCACGGCTTTTGGATTCCGCCTGACCTTTGAAAGTACATTCAAAATAGGGTTCAATATGTAAAAAAGTTGCTCCTGTTACGGTAACACAACCGGGCTCTGCCATCATTTCCATGCGTTGTGCTTGGTTTACTGTAGCTCCCCAAATATCATACGCTAAACGCTCAGACCCAATCACACCCGCAGTAACCTCTCCGGTATTAATTCCAAGGCGTATATCCCAATATTCTTTTCCACTTGCTAGCGCTTCGTTTTTACGCTTTTCCATATAAGCTTGGATCTGCAGGGCCGCAAGAACTGTGTCCATTGGGTTCGTGTTGTTTCGAACAGGCACTCCACCTGCACACATATACGCATCACCAATCGTTTTAATTTTCTCAAGGTTATTTTTTACGATAATTTGATCAAACTTGGTAAAATAAACATCTAGTTTCTTCACTAACTCTGTTGGGTTCATGCGTTCTGAAACCTTCGTAAAACCCACAAAATCAGTAAACAGAACTGAAACTTTCTTATACGCCCGTGCTCGTGCCTTTCCTCTTTTTTTCAGCTCTTCAGCTGTTGATTCTGGTATCACATTTCGCAGGAGTTTTTCGGTTTTGTCTTTTTCGACTTGAAGTAGCCTCTGTTGTTCAACGACCTTGTTTCTCTCTATTTCAATTTTCGAGCGTTGTGATTCAATCTTCTCATTCTGTGCCTGTATTTCCTTCGTTCGATCACGAATCTTCATCTCCAGTCGAACCTGTTCTCTGCGCGATGCTTCAACACGTCTGCGAATAATGAGTCTTGTAATAAATGCTATAACGAGTGCTAAGCAAACCCAGAACCACCATGTTTGCCAAAAAGGTGAAGCAATATTTATAGTAAGACTCGCCGGATAAGAACTCCAATAACCATCCGCAAGTCGAGCGTAAACTTTAAGTTCATAGGTTCCTGGCGCCAACGCATTGAAGTTAATTTCATTATCTGTCCCTATTAACACCTCTCCCTTACCTGAACCTATTAACTCATACTTATAGTTAATCAGCTCAGGGTTACTAAGATTAGATGACTGAAACCTAATTGTAAAACTTCTTTTGTTATAGGTTAAATTAATCTCGTTTGTTTGGGCTATAGGTCTAACTAAAATTGACCCTTTAGCGCCCGGTTTCACCCATTCGTTTTCCAGTTTGAATTTTGTAAAAACAACACTTATATCACTGTTGTCATCCGATAATTCTGATGGTTTGAAGTAATTATATCCGTAAATTCCTCCGAAATACATTACTCCTGTCTTCGACCTCATAAACGCTCCGATATTAAACTCGTTGCTCATTAACCCATTGATCTCCGTAAAGTTTTTAACGGCTTTTGATTTTAGATTAAATCGACAAAGCCCTTTATTTGTTGTAAGCCAAAGGTTACCAATATCATCCTTCAATACGCCGTAGATTACATCGTTTGGAAGACCATTAGTTCTATTATAAACTTGAGTTTTTTTCGATTTACTATCCCATTTTACAAGTCCAGAACCCAATGACCCAAACCAATAAGTGTTCGCACTCGTTTGATAAATCGATGTAATATATCCTGGGCATGCCGCTAATATTTTTGCATTATACCTGTAAGGGTGAATTTCCAAGTGGCCTCCAGACTCATCTACAACATTAAGCCCTCCGGTACTGGTCGTGAACCAAACTCTACCATCATTATCCTTATAAACTAGGCGGCAAATTCCTTTAGAAATCGTTTTTTTTGGTGACTTAGAATCGTGCTCAAAGAGAGTTATTTTCTTTGTACTGACATCGTACAGTATAGCTCCTCCTTTCGTCGCTAAAAAATAACTATTGTCTTTCCAGTGCTCTATCGCATAAACCCTATCGTGTTTTCGCTTACTCTCTTCTGATGGAAAACCAACATTTGAAAATGTGTGATTCGTTGCTGAAATATTAAGCTCATGTAGGCCGTCAGCTGATGCAATTAATAGACGGTTGTTGTTAATGACTTCAATCCCGAGAATGGACAGCTCCGTTTTAGATTCTGAAATTAGTTGCTCGCTATATAAAAACTGTCGGAACTTACCTGTTTTGTAATCAAACCTAGACACTCCACTGTCTGTTCCGATGTATAGATAATTACCCCATTCCGCAAAGCTCCAGACACTTGCGCTCGGTATTCCAGTCTCAGCGTTGGCGCTTGCCCCGACGCCCATTATTCCTTGATGTCCCGGGTCTATATTTGAGATTCCTCTTCTTGAGCCTACCCACACCGTTCCTGAATTATCTCTAAAAAGAGTGTTTATTGCATTATTTAATAGCGCTGTCTTTTGAAAGATGTCTTCGGTATTTTGGTAAACTTCACCATTGTCGTATAACGTATATAACCCCTTGTTGGTGGTCCCAATCAACCAGCCTATATTATCATAATAACATGCATCTGAAACACTTATTACCCCATGCGTTTTCTGCCATTCTTCAAACTTTAAAGTAAGTTCCGCAAAGGTTAGGTTAAGTGTATAAATTCCTTGGCTCGTAGATAGTAAAACTTCGCCGTCTCTTTCAACACGAATGTTGTTAATTATAGGCAGTGGCTTGCCGTCTATTTCTGTAATTCTTCTCGCTGTGTTCTCCCGGTTATTAAGGATGAATAGTCCTTCATTTGCCGTTGCAACAATAATGTTACTCTTGTCTACCGCTTTAACGTGTGTTGTTTTTTTCGATGGGACCTGCGCTACCTTACTCGAAAATGATTTTTTACTTGGCTTAAATTCATAAAGACCGTTTTCCGTGGTGGCCACCCAAATATTTCCATTCTCAGCAAGAGCGATTGTTTCAATTTGAAATACGGCTCCCTTCTTTAGGAAGTATGAGGAAAACTTTTCTTTTTGAGGATCGTATTTGGTTAGGCCGTTATTTGTTCCAAACCATATATTTCCATTATCATCAATTATTGCACATTTAATATATGCACTTTCTAGACCAGGTGTTTCATCAGGGGTAAAAACTTCAAATGACTTTCCGTCAAAACGATTTAATCCATCCTGAGTTCCAACCCATAAACCATTTTGAAAATCTTGTACAATCGTTGTTACTGAACTCTGTGATAAACCATCACTAATACCAAAGTTTCTGAAACGAAAACTCTTTTGAGAAAAAAGTGAATTCGCAATTAGGAAAAAAACGATGTATAAAAGGTATTTTTTCATTCGTGTTAGAAATGTTAAAGTACCAAAAATATTGCGGCCTATGTCTCTGGATTAACGGTATTTGCGGGTTGTATCTGAATTGCAGAGTTTTCTAGGTCACGATCGAATAAATAAAGGCCTGCCTTATCCTCTCCTACTAACTTAGCTTTATCAAGGATTGTTCGAGCTTGTGCCTCTTCTTCTAGCTGTTCAGCTAAGTACCACTGAATAAAGTTGTGCGTTGTATAATCCTTCTCTTGTAGACACACCTCAACGAGCTTATTGATAGACTCGGTCACTTTAATTTCATGTTCGAGTAATAGCTCAAAGACATGCATTAATGACTCAAACTCCTCTTGTGGTTTTTCAAAACTCGGAATCAATGCTCTTCCACCGCGTTCATTGACGAACTTAACAAGCTTCAACATGTGAAAACGTTCTTCATCAGATTGCTTATACATAAAACTGGAAGTGCCATTTAAACCTTGTCTTTCCGCCCAATTAGCCATCGCTAAATAAAAATGTGAAGATTGACCTTCTTTTTGAATTTGAGAATTCAGTGCTTTTTCAACTTGTTCTTTCATCGTAACTTGTTATAAACCGTGAGTTTAAGCAAATATAAAGTAATAAGCTCAATTGTTTTGTGATTTTGAAATCATATTAATTCTAAATTAAGCGTACATTCGTACCAATATGTCTAAAAAAAAGCCGAATGCAAAACTCAAACGGAGTCTTGCCCACATTATTCGAAAGGTTTTTACTGAAAATCCAGAATCAACTTTAAGTCACCGTCAAGTATGTCAATTAATAGATGTGCGTGAAAAGGCGCTGCGAAAACTCGCTTATAATGTTCTCGAAGAACTTAAGCGCGAAAAGTTTTTAAGCTCTATGAGTCATGGAGATTACAGGCTAAATCAAAAGAGTAATTTCACAGAGGGAACCTTGCAAATTACCCAACGTGGTGCTGGTTTCGTTGTTACGGATAATAAGGAAGATGCTGATGTTTTTATCGCTCCCCATAATTTAAATCAAGGTTTAGGAGGAGATCGTGTTAAAGCACAAATCACAAAACAAGGAAAATCACGAAACGAAGGCATCATCGTTGACGTCATTGAACGTGAAAGAAGTCAATTCGTTGGAACGATTGAATTAAGCGACAAGTTCGCGTTTCTAATCCCGGACAATTCTCGTGTTGGAACCGATATCTTTATTCCTAAAGAAAAGCTTAAAAAAGCCAAAAATGGCGATAAGGCCTTGGTTAAAATCACCAAGTGGCCAAAGTCCGCTGATAATCCTTTTGGAGAAGTCATAGAGGTGCTTGGAAGAGATAGTGGGAAAAGTGGAAATGATATAGAAATGATTAGCATTCTAGTTAATCAGGGTTTAGACTTTAAATTTAAGGACGACGTTCTCTCAGAAGCGGAAGCTGTTGGAATGGATTTAGATCCTGAAGAAGTTGCTAAGCGCCGTAACTTTAGAAATATAACAACCTTTACCATCGACCCTGTTGATGCAAAAGATTTTGATGATGCTATTTCTTACAGGCGATTAGAAAATGGTAACCTTGAGGTTGGTATTCACATTGCCGATGTAAGTCATTATGTTAGACCAGGAATGGCTATGGATACCGAAGCTTTGAAGCGCTCGAATTCAGTATACCTAGTAGACCGTGTTGTTCCGATGTTGCCCGAGCAGCTTTCTAATATGGCATGTTCTTTACGCCCAAACGAAGATAAATATAGCTTTTCGACAGTTGTAGAAATCGATGATAATGGTAAAGTATATGACCAATGGTTCGGAAGAACAGTGATACATTCGGACCGAAGGTTTACATACGAACAAGCACAAGAAATTATTGAAGGAAAAGAGGGTGATTTCCAAGATGAAATCCGCTCACTCGATTCAATTGCTAAAACGCTACGAAAGAAACGTTTGAAAAACGGGGCGATGAATATTGAATCTGAAGAGGTTCGTTTTGTTTTAGACGAAACAGGACATCCAGATTCCTTAATTATCAAACGCTCGAAGGATGCTCATAAGTTGGTTGAGGAATATATGCTGCTCGCGAACAGACTTGTTGCCACCTTTGTTTCTAAGAAAAAAGATAAACACAATCGTATTCCTTTCGTATATCGTTGTCATGATAAGCCAGATCAAGCAAAAATAGAGCTCTTTAGCTTATTCATTAAAAAATTCGGATACGAAATTGAAACTAATGACCCTAACCGAATATCAAACAATATCAATGCATTGCTTGGAGATATTCGATACAAAAATGAATATTCTCTTATTCAATCGATGGCGATTCGATCCATGGCAAAAGCTGTCTATGAAACAGATAATGTGGGCCACTATGGTTTAGCTTTTGATTTCTACACACATTTCACTTCTCCTATTCGAAGGTATGCTGATCTCGTTGTACATCGAATTTTACAAGAAACTTTAACTTTAAACAAGCATAGATACGGTGATGAGCTCAACGATATCTGCAAGCGTATATCTCGAATGGAACGTAAGGCTGTTGAAGCTGAACGCGAAAGCACAAAGTTCTTTCAAACTTTATTTGTTGTAGACAAAATTGGGGAGGAATTTGATGGCACTGTTTCTGGGATTGCGGAGTTCGGAATGTTCGTAAAAATGGATGACAATCAATGTGAAGGTATGATTCCAATGCAGGAAATTCCTGGCGATCGTTTTCGTTTCGATGCGGACAAGTTCCAAATTGTTGGTTCTAGGACAGGAAAAACTTACAACTTCGGTGATCGGGTCCGAGTAAAAATCTATGAGGTTTCAACGCGTAAACGTCAGATTGATTTAGAGATGGTTTAAACAACCATTTTTCTATTCTTAAATGTTCTATGATTTCTTGGTGAACTATTCTTAAACAAGCTTAATACGCTTATTTAGGTCGTCTCGGTAAGAGCCTCCGATTGGAATACTTTTGTCAATATTCTCAAGTGTAAGGTTTGGGTATTCAATTGTTGCTATTCTACTTAACTGAACGATGAAAGATCGGTGTACACGTACAAATTTTTCTTTTCCCATTTTTGCATCGATATCCTTCATTGTTGAATGAATAGTATATCTTGTTTTTAAGGTATGAATTACAACGTAATCCTTTAATGCCTCGATGTAATAAATGTCTTCATTCTTCAGCTTCACCAGTTTACTGTTCGATTTAACAAACACATAACCTTGCTCGTTAGCGTCTTTATTTTCAACAAGTGAGAATAGTAAGTCTCTTTGTTTTACTATTTCTTGCTCACGCCCATGCTTATAAATTGCCATCTCTATCGTTGTGTGGAGATCGATTTCTTTAAATGGCTTAAGAATATATCCGTACGGCTCTGTTACTTTAGCCTTGGACAACGTTGATTCATCCGCATAAGCAGTTAAGAAAATGACTGGAATAGCACATGATTTTCTGATCTCATCAGCCGCTTCGATTCCGTTCATTTCACCCTTCAACATTATATCCATAAGAACAACGTCTGGGTGCTCAGATTTTGCGAGCTCGATCGCCTTCTCAGCGGTTGCAGAAGACCCTACAATATTATATCCTAACTTTTTCAGACTATGCTGAATATCTTTAGATACAATTGATTCATCTTCAACAACTAGGACATTAATTTTGGACATTTTGAGTGGATTTTATATTCTCAAATTTAATTAAATATTTCGTACCATTATCACTATCTACTGCTAGTTCTCCATCGAGTTGTTCAACAAGTGTAACTACAAGTTGTAAACCAAGCGTGTCCGAATTGATATCTTCAAACTTTGCGGGTAAACCAACCCCATTATCACCGATAAATAATTGTACAAAACCTTTTTCTTCTTTCAACTCCATGGTGATCGTTCCTTTTTCTCCAGATCTCCATGCATATTTAAGTGAATTAGTAATTAACTCATTCACGAGTAGACCACAAGGAATAGCTTGATCAAGAATTAAATCAATATTATCAAGGTCTGAGTTTAAAATAACTTGATCATGAATTCGGTACGTCGCGATTAGATTTGCGGTCAAGTTTTGTAAATAATCTGCAAAATTTATACTCGAAAAATCTTCTGTTCTGTAGAGGTTTTCGTGAATAATCGCCATTGAACGAATTCGGTTCCTACTCTCCTGGAGAATACCTAAAGTGTTTTCATCCTTCACAAAAGAACTTTGCAGGTTGAGTATACTTGAGATAACTTGGAGGTTATTCTTAACACGGTGATGAATTTCTTTTAGTAGCACTTCTTTTTCTTTAAGAGACTCTATTATTTCCATGTTTGATTTCCTCTTATCACTAACATCATGCGCAACAAGTGAAATCTCTGCTACTTCTCCCCTTGTATCAAAAATTGGATTGACGAAAACTTCTAACCAAACTTCAATATTGTTTCGCTCTACTTTCACCTCAAACTGGTAAGATTTACCTTGCGTAACTTGATTAAGTATAATCTTAAAAAATCGCAGTCTCGCAGCTGTAAACACACTCTGGCAGAAACTATCAAAAGTCTCACCCTCTTTGGTGTTTACATTGAATCTTTTATAGAAGTACGACTCAAAGTGCGTATTAAATGAAGATATTTTTTGATCTAACGTAAGTGTTAGAAGAAATGTGTTCGATGAACTATCTAGGATTGCTTTTGTACGTAAAAACTGCTCTTTTACCAGTCGTTCGGCATTTATACGCTCCTTGATTTCATCAGCAAGCTTCTTATTCGTCTCTTCTGCAAGTTCGGCTCTAAGTTTTTCTTTTGCTAATGTATTTTGAACAGATATATCTTTGATTATTATTAAAGTTGCATCAACCTCCTCATAAGTCGTTGATACCAATGTTACATCTACAGAAATCCGTTCATTATTCGTTCCTAAAATTTCTAACTGTATATTTTGTCGGAGGTTCGATTTTATCTGTAATGAAAATAAATCATCAAACCTTTTTTGATCCTTCTGTGTAAAGAGTTTTGAGAGATGAAACTTCTTTCCTAAAATGTTTTCTAACTCTGTGTTTTTATATAGTATTTGCGATTCACGAACAATTAAGATCCCTTCAGGATTATTGTCTAATATATTTTCTAAATTTCTTCTGTTTAGTTCAATTTCTTCTCTCTTGAGTATTGACTCCGTAACGTCATTAATTCGTACAAGCCAATAATTACCATTTTTTAATGATAAAACGATAATACTAAATTCTATAAAGTGTTTTTCATTAAACTTATGATAGCTGATTGTTTTAGTGTACTTATCTCCGGGTTTTAGTTTAATAATTTTAGCTCGTTCTTCCTGATTAAGAAAATTAAAAAAACGCTTCTCGATAGCCGTAAAATCTGAATACTTTACATTTAATTCACGAGAAGCTTCATCATTAAAATCAACCACCTTTAAATTATCTGACTCCGTGTTAAATAATATAAATCCCGAACCAGGATTATTCAGTATTCGCTTTAGATATTGTGAATAATCTTCAACCGCATTAATCATTCTCTGTCTAGAAAATAATACAACTGTCGAAGAGAGGCTTAAAACAACAAAGAGGCCAAATACCAGATTAGTAGAAATAGCATCGGTTTCAATCGTTTGAAAACCATAAATCATTAAAATGATTACGAACACGTTATATAACACAGCTGGATACCAGCGCTGTATAACCACAATGATTACTGAATACAATGCGTAAAAACAGAACAACTCCTGTATCTCAAAACCATTTTGTAATAGGCTTCGATAAGCGAATAGAGTGATCCCAAATAAGTGAGCAATGAAAAAGTAAATTAGCTTGTCGTTAAAATATTTAATCAACCCGCATAATAGTATGTATACAGGAAAGAGTAAAGTATATGCTAATCCGAGATAGAAGTAAATTTTCGGAATGTCAGTCTGATAAATGAAAATACAGTATATAGGAGAAATTATAAACGCTGCGATACTATGAATCACAACCAATCTGCGAAAACTGTTCTCTTTTTGATAATATGGTTTGAATTCCCCATTACCTTTTTTGAACAGACTAAAAAGCTTAAAATTCGCTTGCATTAACTTTACAATAAATCTACTTTACTAACTTAAAATACGTGCGCCGTTAAAAAAGGTTCCTTTACTTATTTTTAAAAACTTAAAGTGTTGATTTACAATGTTTTTTGTTGTTGTTATATTCAATATAGCAACATATTTGATTCATGCAAATCACTATATATTTTCTATAAACTAAATAATTAATTCTTTTATAAGTTTATAAAAATATTTATAACTCTTTATTAGGGATGTTGATTTGTTTAGAAGATATTCAACTTCTGCTAGGTATTTAGGTTATTAAGTTTTTTTATCCAATTATTAACATTTTCTAAACATAGTAATAGTGCAGTTAATCAGGGTTTCTTATAATTATTAACATAGAGTAGAAATTATTTGTTGTTGATTACTTTTCGAAGAAGCACAAAGATTATATGTGAATAGGACTGGTATAAGTAGCTGAAAAAATAAGTAAACTTTACTAGGAATTTCAAATTGTACTTTTGTATGTATGAATAGTTAAATAATCCTAGAAAAAGATTTTGTTTTTTATCAACGTCTATTAACATCTGAACCTACTATTTAGTTTAAAACTATTACTTCAGTAGCCCATTTTTAGGCTATCGATTTTTCTAAATGTTTAAAAGTTGGTTGAATTGTGAATAAGGATTAGATTTGTAGTCTTAAAACAAAATTATGAAAAATCAACTCATTCCAATCGGTTCAGATCATGCTGGATTTGAACTAAAACAAGCCGTTATTGATCATCTGAGGATGAAAGGATATTCAACTAGGGATTTTGGTTGTTATTCGGAGGATAGTATTGATTATCCTGATTTTGGACATCCTGTTGCTTCAATGGTTGAGGAAAATAATGGTATGCTAGGTATTTTAATTTGTGGTTCAGGTAATGGTATTAATATGACCGCGAACAAACATCAAGGTGTGCGCAGTGCTCTTTGTTGGAAAAGAGAAATAGCCGAATTAGCACGACTACACAATGATGCTAATATTATCGCTTTACCAGCTAGATTT